>OFCC01000003.1_pt1 | contig 64520 bp, 71 predicted proteins | sample 1520671 | NCBI WGS metagenome assembly OFCC01 (sample SAMEA3696450, study PRJEB22514) | metagenome | biome: water; feature: marine; material: hydrothermal vent | place: Pacific Ocean | collected 2014-08-16 | depth 1514 m | reverse complement strand
AGGGTATCTATACTGATAAAGATGGTAATTATATGGTGGATGGTCAAGCCATAATTTGGACGCCGTTTCGTGGATGGAAAACTGGAACACTGTTTAAAGTTCCATACCGATTTAATAACAAGTTAGAATTTAAACTTGCTACAGATTATATAAAAGAAAGTGTTGTGACCTTTACTGACGATGAGATTTTTAGACTATTGACGAATGCTAAAAAATTTAGCAAACGAATTACAGAAGCATATGTAAAAACACTTTCAAAAGATAGGGATGGTGAGCAAGAAGTGTCGTCACAGTGGCCATATAAATTATTGGAAATCAAGCATGTTGACTATACCAATGCACACATGCATTTGTTTGAACTAATTCAAAATGGACGCATAGACTTAGCCAACGAATATTTTTATACTTTAATTCCAGAGGAGTATGATACTTACAGCATATTGCCACAATCTTTAAACACTAGAGCAAAACTATGGGAGGGCTATTTGCGAGATTTAAAGAAAAGCAGCTCGTGTTTAGAATTAACTCGCAGTACCTTCGAAGGCGATGAATGCGCGTATTGGTCTGTATTGGAGGATCTTAATGGTGGCATTATTGATTAAGTTGCTTTAAAACGTGATCGTTATAAACTTTAAGGCTTTGTATTACAGACCTCGAAGATATAGTGATTTTTTGAGTATCTTATGCTTTTACTTTAACCATATAGTTGCTAATACTGGGCTGCTAGTAGAGCTGCAGGCGTATCACCTTTGTGCAGATTTACGATCTCAGTCGGACAGCGTGTTATAGATAAATCTGGACTAAAGTCCATTGCCTCATCAATTGATAACCTGCCAAGACCTAATGATTTTGATGATTTTCATAAATTTTTAAGAAAATCAGTAATAGATTCAGCAGTAGAAGAAGGGATATCAAGAGATAAATTTACCCATGGTGTTGCCGCGAAGCTCATTAATGTATATTTTAAGTCAATCTTTGTGTGTAGTGATAAATATAACGATCCAAGAGTTAAGGTGATACATCCGCCAATTGACAGTGTTCTTTTGGATGATTTATATAAGAATGATGTTGGTGGCTTAAGAAACGATTGGAAAAAGGCGAAAGATTCTAAATGGTCAAAATTTGATAGTAATCAGTATGAGAGTGTTATATCGGCTATAAAAACTCTAGATTTTGGTAATGACGGGTTGTGGAAGGTTGAGTTCTATTGGAAAGGCTTTCAATAGACTATATATGTTTATTTTTAAATAGAAGAGCATCGCTCATTGTATGGTTTTTATAAAAAATACACTAGTGTAGATTAGCGCTAATGAGCGATAATGAAAACTCGTGTTTGCTTTAGTGTAAGGCTCAATACAAAAGCGATATTTCTTTTAAATATTTAGACACTATAATAAGCCATAATAAATTATTAAATTACTATGGAGTTGTATTATGTTTGCCCCGATTGAAGTGCCCTTTGGATGTAAGATGTTGTTTAATGTTGTTGATCTTAAAGATGAATACACCATTGAAGATGTTGAGTTGTTACTTGGCGAGATGTGTAATATTGTTAAGAATAATTATGGCGATGATAATGGTGGCTTTATTGGTGGCCAAGTTTTTAAAAATGATGGCTTTATTTCAGCAGAGGGTTCGGTTCAAGATCCGAACAAAGCAGATAACAAGCGTGTAGATCAAAATACAGGTGATTTAGTTATTGTGACTTATTGGCAGTCATTTGAGCAGCATGAAGCTTCTCATGCCGATCAATTGTTTAATGATAAATTTTCTCAATTAGCGAAATATTGCGATAACACTTATGAAGTGGGATACAGTATGTTGTGGCAGGGTACACCAGAGCATTAGTAAATATGTATATCAAAAAAAACATTTAATATAAGATATGGAACAACTTTTTTCTTACGGCACTTTGCAAAATGTAGAAGTGCAATTAGAGACATTTGGTCGAGAATTAACAGGCTCCAAAGATCACCTGTTAGGTTATCAGCTTGAAATGGTTGAAATTAAAGATCATAGCGTGGTTGAGCTCAGTGGTGAAACACATCATCCAATAGCTGTTGTTAATTGTGATGGTTCTGATGAAATATCAGGCATGGTATTTGAGATTACTGCACAAGAATTAGCGCAATCAGACGAATATGAAGTTGATGACTATCAACGAGTATTGGGTAAATTGAAATCAGGCAAACAAGCCTGGGTGTATGTAAGTGCTAGCGATAATGCCAGCACCTAAATGACTTAATCAGTCTTGGATATTTCTACCAATATTAATTAAGAAAGAAGCGAATGGACCCATGTTATTCATGGCTTCTCCCATTGGACCTTCAAAAGATAAACCGCCGAATGTCATGTGATACATTGGGCCAGACTCGCCGGTACCCATTGATGCCCAATCTTCCATTGTGGCTGTCATTTGGTAGTCGACATCTGCGTTTAGCTTAGCGGTTTTGGCACTATCAAAAGCTGCTGTTGCTTTACCATTGTTATCAATGTGTAATTCTGCCGCTTTGTTTGAGCCTTTTACAATTACTTGTAGTACTTTGTAGCCTTTGCCGCCATCGTTGCCAGCCCAGCCTGATTTAACGAGTTCAGCAGGGGTGTTTGACGCGTTGAATGCGTCAGCAATATTTTGTGCATTGCCTGCAAAGGCGTTGATTGAAAATAACGCAAAAAGCGTGATGAGTAGTTTTTTCATAATATCTCCGTTTGTTTAAATTCTTCTCAAGTTTTTTGACTTTTGTCAGTGCTTATTTTAGAGTAATACTTTTTCAATTGCCACAGAATTAATAAAGTCTTTCTGCCAGTTTGCACCCAAGGTTTGTTCAGCCATCACTTCAACGGGATAAATCGGCTCAATACCTGTGGACGCTTGATAGCGTGATAAGCCTTGGCGACAAGCAGGGCAGGTGGTGAGCATCTTAATGCCTTTTTTGGCTTTTGGTGTGCCAATCAATGTTGTCAAATCTTTTTGAATTTCATTTTCTTTTTTAAATTTAACCTGTTTGGCGATGTCAGCACGCGCCACTGCAAAGGTGCCCGCTTCACCACAACAACGATCGTTGTTAGTTACGTCAGAACCCATGATTTGTGAAATCACATCGGCAGAATCTCCACTTTTAATTGGGTCATGACAGGGCGCATGGTAGAGATATTTTTCATCTGACTTGTTAAGTTTGACATCGTTAGCCAACAAGTATTCGTGAATATCGGTAAGTTGAGCGTCTTTAAAAATATCACCGAGCTCATAGGTCATGAGCTGATCAATACAAGTACCACAAGAGGTTAGCACATGCTTGATATCTAAGTAGTTGAGTGTATTGGCCATACGATGGAACAACACGCGATTATCGGTAGAAATCTCTTTACTTTTAGCTTCATTACCAGCACTGGCTTGTGGGTAACCACAGCACAAGTAACTTGGTGGTAGTACGACTTTAACCCCTTGATGATAGAGTAGGGCGACGGTAGCCAGGCCAATTTGAGAATATAGACGTTCAGAACCACAGCCTGGAAAATAAAACACACTCGGTGAATCAGCGTTAGAGTTATCAGGATGTGCCAAGATCGGAATGGTGCCCGCATCATTAATATTGAGTAAACTGCGCAGTGGTGCCATACCCGTATCGGTTGGTAATGGTTTGTCTAAAATTGTCACCAACTCGGTTAAAGCATTTGGACTACCAACGGTTTTATTGGGTTGTTTCTTTAAGAACGGCTTAGCCAGTCTAGAGGCAAGGTGTTGGGCTTTGTAACTAAAGTCAATTAACAGTTTTTTGGTGAGGTTGATTTGCCACGGCTTGGTCATATTTAAATAAGCAATAGAAACTCTAGCAGCAATATTGGTATGCCTTTGTTTTTGCTTAACTAAAATATTTTTCATTTTGATTGAGACATCGCCAAAATCAATATTGACTGGGCAAGGCGCCTCGCAACGATGACAAATAGTGCAATGATCAGCAATGTCGTTAAATTCATCAAAATGATTAATCGAAACGCCTCGACGCGTTTGTTCTTCGTAGAGGAAGGCTTCAGAGATTAGGTTAGTGCCAATAATTTTGTCACGAGGTGAATACAATAAGTTAGCTTCTGGCACATGAGTGGTACACACATCTTTACATTTACCACAACGTAGGCAGGATTTCACCATGTCGTTAATTTCACCAATTTCACTGCTTTCTAAAATCAAAGCCTCTTGCTCAACCAATCTTAGTGATGGAGTAAAGGCATTATCTAACCCACTACCAGGCATGAGCTTGCCTTTATTAAAATACCCATTTGGGTCGATTTTATTTTTGTACTCAATAAATTCTTGTTTAAATTCATCAGAAAGATATTGATATTTGGTTAAACCAATCCCATGTTCGCCAGAAATGACACCACCAAGATCTGATGCCAAGGTCATGATTTCATCCACGACGGCTTCAGCTTGGTGCAGCATTTGCGTATTATGTGAATGCACTGGAATGTTGGTATGTACATTACCATCACCAGCATGCATATGAGTAGCGACAAAAAGACGGCTTTCACGGTACTCAGTATGGATTGCTTGGACTTCTTTACGAATTTCGGTAAAGAGGTCGCCCATGAGTAATTCGTTTAATGGTTGTGCAAATTCATTAATATAGGAGATAACTCGTTCACCTGTTTGAATGGCTTTAAATTCAGCTGCTATTGCTAGACTTGATAATGCGCCTTTCCACTCGGTATTAACTTCATCGAGCAAAGTTAAAGCATGGTCAATTTTGTCTTTAATTAAGCTAGAGTCTGGGTTAATGTTTTGAAAATAAGCTTTAACTGTATCTAAGGTGGCTAATTTATTTTCGATTGAAAGTCGAATATTGATGTGCTCAATACCATGGCTATACTCACCCAGTTTGTCTAGTGGAATCACCACATCTTCGTTGATTTTAAAGGCGTTAGTGTGGGCGGCAATTGCGGCAGTATTGGAGCGATCTTTCCAAAAATTTTTTCGTTTTTCAGGCAATTTAGCCACAAAGCATTCGCCTTCACGATCGTGTGTTAGGGTGATGATTTGATCAATCTGATCGTCTAAAGAAGATTGATTATTCGAGCTAATATCAATCAGTAGTATCATTTTAGGTAGTTCTGATCGATTGGCTTTGGTGGTGTAATTAACCGCTTTTACATAGCGAGCATCGAGGTGCTCCATACCCACTAAATCAACATCTTGATTACTATCAACATTATCTTTAATTGCAACAATAGCAGAAACAGCATTGTCTAAATCGTGACCAAAGAACTCTAAACATAAAGTATTAATGTGTTCGAGTGGTTGGTGAAGGATAAATTCAGCTGAGGTGATAAAGCCATCACAACCTTCTTTTTGAATACCGGGCAGGCCATCTAAAAATTTATTGGTTACATCTTTACCCAAACCACTCTTGCGCATGTTCGTGGCATTAATGGTGAGTGTTTCTGTTTTTAGTAGGGTTTTTCCATCGGTTTTTAAATGATGGATTTTAAAGCTGACTTCATCTAATAGTTGAATTTTGTCTTGATTGTGATCTAGGCGCTTGACTTGTAGCCAATTACCGTCGGGCATCACCATTTTCCAAGAGAGTAAGTTATCAATGGTTGTACCCCAGCGCAGGGCTTTTTTACCACCGGCATTCATCGCCACATTACCACCAATCGTACAGGCATCTTGCGAGGTAGGATCTACTGCAAACACTAAATTGTTGGCTGCTGCTGCTTCGCTCACACGCTTAGTAATCACACCCGCACCCACATTGATTGAATGTAATCCATCTTGATTATGAATGGGCTCAATAAAGCTGAGTTTTTCGGTATTGATAACGGCTGTTTGTGCATCTAAGGGAATCGCACCACCGGTATAGCCCGTACCACCACCACGAGGAATGATGGTTAAACCCAGTTCAATACAGGTTTTGACAATATCGGCAATTTCAATTTCAGTATCTGGGGTGATCACCACGGCTGGATACTCAACACGCCAATCCGTTGCATCTGTTGCATGTGATGATCGAGATAGCGCATCAAAGCGAATGTTGTTGTTATGAGTAACCTTAAGTAAAGCTTTTTTGATGCGTTGTTTGTTGTTTTTGAATTCGCTTAAGCAGTGTTTGAAACCATCAACTGCTTGGTCAGCGCTGTGTACTAACTCAAGCACTTTTTCATTACTATCAGCGCGTGATCTAATTTGATTTAAACGTGAATAAAGCGCCTCAGTAAGCGCCTTCCAACGGCGTTTATTTTTGATTAAGTCTTCTTGTAAATAAGGATTGCGGTTCACTGCCCACATATCACCCAGCACTTCAAACAGCATTCTAGCGCTTCGACCGGTATTACGATTTTGTCTAAGTTGATTGAGTAATTCCCACGATTCTTCACCTAAAAAACGACAGACGACTTCCTTGTCTGAGAACGAAGTATAGTTGTAGGGAATTTCGCGGTATTTCTTCAAGTGCCTAAAGAGGGTGATTAGTTTCGCTTTATTTTACTATAATGGTTAGCAACTATATTTATTGTTAGGAATTGTATGTTGTGGATAAAGGCTTTTCATATTATTAGTGTTATCACTTGGTTTGCAGCGTTGTTTTACTTGCCACGCTTGTTCGTTTATCACGCTATGAGTGATGATAAAGTCAGTGTTGAACGTTTTAAGGTGATGGAACGCAAGCTTTACCGTGGCATTATGACGCCAAGTTTTGTGATTGCGACTATCTTAGGTGTGTGGATGCTGCAAGATTATGCATGGCAAGCCTATGCTGGGCAGTACTGGCTACACGCTAAGTTAGTATTGGTAGGTATCTTGATTGCTTATCATTTTTATTGCGGGCATTTGTTGAGTGTTTTTAAGGCAGATAAAAACACGCGTTCGCATGTGTTTTATCGTTGGTTTAATGAGTTTCCAGTATTGATACTGGTGGCTATTATTGTTTTGGTGGTGGTTAGACCTTTTTAACTACTTGCCTGTTAGTTTTAGGTAGTTATCAGCCAAAGCTTCGTAGATTGGCTGTGCAAAAATTTGCTTTGATATCCAATTGGCGATAAAGGCAATCATGAGTCCTGGGATCAGTAAGTGTAGTGTGGTCGTCATTTCTAGGATGACAAATACTGATGTTAATGGCGCCCTAATTACCGCACTAAGGTAAGCGATCATTGCCATGATGATAATCACTTGAGCGTCAATCTGCGTATAAAAACTAGCAACCTCTGAGCCGATGCCCGCACCGATTGAAATGCTTGGCATAAATAATCCGCCTGGAATTGTTGAGGCAAGTGAAGTAAGCGTAGCAAAGTACTTCATGGCAACAAAGTCTAAGCCCAAACCTGTACCTCCCAACATTAACAGCACCTCATCTTTGCCAGATCCTGCAATTTGACCAGTAGATAGGTAATTAAAGCTGGCGACAATAAATCCAAGAACCACAGCGATGGTGATGACTTTAAGTTTGCTATGGGTAATAAATTTGTTGATGAGGAATAAGGTAGATTTTGAAAATAATCCACCCAGTACGCCCGCTAAAATAGCCAAAGGTAATAACTGCCAAACTAACGTTAGCTCGAGTGAATAAGCAGAAAGGTTGGTTAGATAATTTGCATCACCACGATACATAATGGCGAATAGATAAACAATGCCACTCATGATGGCAATCAGTATTAACGCTTGTTTTTTTAGTTTTCGGCCAATCTCTTCATAAGCAAATAAAAACCCTGCAATCGGTGCATTAAAGGCGACAATCAGCCCGGCACTACCACCAATTGCAATTAAAGCATGAATTAAAAACTTACGATTAAGTTTGATGAATCGATTAAAGCCATAAAAAATAGAACCACCAATATGAATGCTTGGGCCTTCAATGCCAATCGGCGCACCACCCAGCATTCCTAAAAAAATAAAGCCAATTTTTCCTAAGGCGATTCGGAACGAGAGTAACTGCTCACGAATACTTTTATTGCGTGAATCAGTCGCAGCAATGAGTTGTGGAATACCACTGCCTTGTACGTAATGGCAATAATATTTTGCAACATAAACAATGCCTACAAAAACAATCGGTGTAATAATAAAGCTTAAATAAGGATTGGCGCCGATTAGGTTTTTAAAACTATGCTGTGCATAATCACTTACCTCCAAGAAGAAAGTAATAACAATCACAGAGGCGATGCCGGCTAGTAAGAGTGATACGTAGGTTTTAATCTCATTGGGAAATTGATGAGAGAAGTATCGACGCATTTATGACTCAGTGTTGAATAATCCTGTTGAAAGATATCGATCACCCCGATCGCAAACAATGGTAACAATAACGGCATTGTCGACTTGTTTGGATAGTGCAATCGCTGCTGATACTGCACCTCCTGAAGATGCGCCAGCAAAGATACCTTCTTGGGTGGCCAAATCACGTGTGGTTTGCTCAGCAAAGATTTGCGAGACATCCATTATATTGTCGACTTTAGAAGCATCAAAAATCTTAGGTAGGTAGGCTTTCGGCCAGCGACGAATACCAGCAATTTTTGCACCATCTTCGGGTTGAACACCGATGATTTGAATGGCAGAATTTTTTTGTTTTAAATAGCTAGAAACACCCATAATCGTACCTGTGGTACCCATAGCTGAGACAAAATGCGTAATTTCACCATTAGTATCTTGCCAAATTTCTTCAGCCGTGGTGTTTATATGGGAATTTGGATTATCCTCGTTGGAAAATTGATCAAGCAGCTTGCCTTTGTCGTCCTTTTCCATTTGTTCGGCCAAGTCACGTGCACCTTCCATGCCTTGTTCTTCGGTAACTAAGATTAGCTCTGCACCATAGGCTGTCATAGCGTCACGTCTTTCTTGTGAAAGATTATCAGGCATGATTAAAATCATTTGATAACCCTGGATTGCCGCTACCATTGCCAGTGCAATACCTGTGTTGCCGCTGGTGGCCTCAATTAGTGTATCTCCAGGACTGATTTCACCGCGTAATTCAGCCTGAGTAATCATGTTAAAGGCAGCACGATCTTTGACTGAGCCGGCAGGGTTGTTACCCTCAAGTTTGAGTAGGATAATGTTCGAAGGATTAGGGTTTAACCGCTGTAGTCGTACCAGTGGCGTGTTGCCAATCGTTTGATCAATGGTTGGATAATTATTTTTATTCATAGTTTTTTATTTTTATTCAAACCTGAATAAAAATATTATCCAGATTACATGTTGTCTAGTATGGCGTCTCGCACCTCATCCATGACTGGATTGATATTAATCATTGCATCTTTACATTGTGCGATAGCAGTATCAGGGTCTTTAAGACCATGACCGGTTAGTGTACAAACAATCTTAGAGCCCTCAGGAATCTTGCCACTTTTTATATCACGCATTGCACCGGCAAGCGATGTTGCTGATGCCGGTTCACAGAAGATACCTTCTTTTTCAGTGAGTAATTTTTGTGCCGCTAGAATTTCTTCATCGGTCAATGCATCAAACCAGCCGTTTGATTCTTTTTCAACGGTGTGTGCTAAATCCCAACTTTGTGGATGGCCAATACGAATCGCCGTGGCAATTGTTTCTGGTTCGTCCACCATCTCACCTTTAACAAAGGGTGCTGCACCTGCTGCTTGGTAACCTACCATTTTTGGTGTGTTGGCAGCTTTTCCATCTTCATGGTATTCTTTGTAGCCCATCCAATGTGCTGAGATGTTGCCTGCATTACCAACCGGTAAGCAATGATAATCTGGTGCATCACCAAGCTCTTCAATAATTTCAAAGGCGGCGGTTTTTTGACCTTGTAAGCGATAAGGATTGATTGAGTTGACAATCGATACAGGCGCGTGATCAGCCACTTCTTTGACTAAGCGCATACCATCATCAAAGTTACCTTTGATCTGGATAATAACAGCACCATGAATCATGGCTTGTGCCAATTTTCCTAGGGCAATTTTTCCCTCTGGAATCAGTACAAAAGCTTTAATGCCAGCGCGCGCAGCATAAGCTGCCGCCGAAGCAGAAGTGTTACCCGTTGAGGCACAAATGATGGCTTTAGAGCCTGACTCCACGGCTTTAGTCACTGCCATGGTCATGCCACGATCTTTAAATGAACCCGTTGGATTTAGACCTTCGTATTTAATATAAATATCCACATCTTTGCCTAAGGTTGCAGGAATATTCTCTAAACGTATGAGTGGTGTATTACCCTCACCCAAACTGATTAAGCGAGTTGAATCATCAACAGGAAGTCTGTCTCTATAGTTTTCAATTAGGCCAGTATATCTCATAGTATTTTATTAATCCTTAATATTAATCCAGTGTTTCCACATGAATGATTTTAACAGTTTCTTGGATGAAATCATTTTTTTGAATCTCATCAACAGCCGCATTGATTTCACCTGTTTTGACTTGGTTGGTGATAATTGCAATGTGAGCGTTATTTTGTGCATCAATTTGTTTTTGAATGACTGCTTCAACACTGATGTTGTGTTTGGCAAAAATCGTGGTGATATCAGCCAATACGCCAGGTTTGTCAGTAGCTAATAAGCGTAAGTAAAAAATACTTTCAATCTCATCTACTGCTTGGTGTGGCATTGCTTCAAAAGACTGCCAGCCAAGAATGTCATCACTCACTGTACCTTTAATAATATCAACCAAATCAGCAATCACCGCGCTGGCCGTAGCTTCATCACCCGCACCTGCGCCATAGTAAAGGGTCGGACCAACAGCATTGCCTTTAACCAAAACTGCATTCATCACACCGTCTACATTAGCCAGTAAACGTGTTTTTGGAATTAAGGTTGGATGTACGCGCATCTGCATTTTTCCATCAATTTGCTTGGCAATACCTAGGTGTTTGATTGAGTATCCCAACTCAGTAGCAAAAGTGACATCTTCGCCTTCGATTTTACTAATACCTTCGGTTGATACTTTGTCAAACTGTAATTCACAACCAAAGGCAATAGAAGCTAGGATTGCTAATTTGTGTGCTGCATCAATACCTTCCACGTCAAAAGTTGGATCCGCTTCAGCATAACCGAGTGCTTGCGCTTCTTTTAATACGTCAGCAAAGTCTCTGCCTTTATCACGCATTTCTGTCAGGATAAAGTTACCGGTGCCGTTAATAATGCCAGCCAGCATTTCAATTTTATTAGCGCTTAAACCTTGCTCTAATGATTTTAAGATTGGGATACCGCCAGCCACAGCTGCTTCAAATAATAAATGCACGTTGTTATCTTTTGCAAGTGCGAGCAATTCATTGCCGTGAGTGGCAATCAAGGCTTTATTGGCGGTAATCACATGCTTACCATTTTTAATTGCAGTTTCAACCAACTCTTTGGCTAAGCCTGTGCCACCCATCAGTTCTAACACAATATCAATATTGGTATTATTGACAATCTCAAAAGGATCTTGAGTAAGCTTGAGATGATCAGTTGGGCAAATTCTATCTTGATTAATATCCCTAACGGCAGCGTGTGTGACTTGAATGTTTACACCACTACGACGAGCAATTTCACTTTGATTTTTGTTAAGAACGTTTACAACGCCACCACCAACGGTGCCTAAGCCTAAAATTCCGATATTCACGAGTATTAAATCCTGTCTATGAATGAATAAAGCCTTAAATTATACCAATAGGGGCTTGATATAAGGTAGCTTATGAGTGTTTATTAGCCTAGTGTAATTGCCACACATTTTAGTGGACGAGAGTACTGTGATGGGATCTTGTGCTGGTTATCAAATAGCACAGGTGCTAGTGCTTTGAGCATGTCTTCATAAACGGGTTTTTTAAAATCAATCACTTCTTCGATGGGATGCCAATAATCCACCCACGCCCAATCATCAAATTCGATATCAGAATGGGTGTCAAGTTTGATGTTGCTTTCATCACAGGTGAGCTTTAATAAGAACCAGACTTGTTTTTGGCCGATGCAAATGGGTTTTTGTTTGCGTCGAATGTGATAATCAGGCAGATCGTAGCGTAGCCATTTTGGTGTTTTAGCAATCACTTCGACATGCTCTGTAGATAGACCCACTTCTTCATTAAGCTCACGAAATAAAGCCTCAAGCTCTGTTTCATTCCTGTCAATACCACCTTGAGGTAGCTGCCAAGAATCTTGTTGGTATCGTTTGGCTAAGAGAATCTGTTGTTTGTCATTGACAATGACAATGCCAACATTAGCTCTGTAGCCTTCAGAATCTATCATTTAATTAAACTTCTGTCCATCTAGTCGTCGCCAGAGAATGCGCCTAGAATATGTAAAAGACTCGTGAACATGTTGTGTAATGCTAAGTACAAGCCAACTGTTGCAACGATGTAGTTGGTTTCGCCGCCATTAATAATAGATGACATTTGGCTCAACATGTAGGCACCCATAATCAATACAATTGCGAATGACATAAACAAACTAAATCCTGTTGACTCAATAAAGAAGAAGTTAATAATTGACAGAACAATAATGCCAATCATGGCGAAAAAGATCATGCCATTCAAAAAACTAAAATCTTTTTTGGTATTTTGCGCATAAAAACTAATGGCAAAAAACGAAACGCCAGTACCAGTTAAGGCTTGAAACACTAAATCTGCACCATTTGGCATGGCTAAATAATAAGTTAGCATAGGTCCAATTGAGTAGCCAAGTAAACCGGCAATAGCGAAGGCGGTTAATATGCCTTTATTACTGTTTTGAGTCTTAGGTAGAACAAACCAAATAACAGCAATAGCAGCGATTGAGCTGACTATTGCTGAGCCAAATCCGGCACCTGAAACGATTGAGAGCCACGATGCTAGACCGCCAAACACCAGCGTATAAGACAATAATTTCATGGTGTCGGATAAAACTTTATTTTTAACTTTGATGTTGCCAATGGCAGTTGCTGTTGAAAATGTGTTCATGATTTATTCCTATAAATTAAAAGTGTAAAATACTATCATATTATACCGAAAATTAAATAAAAGTATGAAACTGGTTTTAGGTCTTGGTGATACGGGTTTATCTATTGCTCGATTCTTGTCAAAACAACATATTGCCTATCGATTGGCTGATAGTCGAACTCAGCCACCCTTTTTGTCTGATTATCTGGCAGAATCGCTAGGTTCTGAACCTGTATTAGGTGATTGGACGCCAACGTTATTGAATGACATTGATGAAGTGTTTATTAGTCCTGGTATTGCGCAAACACAAACAATTGTTATATGGGCCAGAGAAAAAGGCATTCCAGTGACCAGTGATATTGAGTTATTTTCACGTTATGTGAACGCACCGATTATTGGTATTACTGGTTCAAATGGTAAGTCAACGGTGACTCAGTTATTGGGTGAGATGATTGCTAATGAAGGTAAAAAAGTAGCCATTGGCGGTAATATTGGCAAACCTGCGCTTGATTGCCTAGATGACACAATTGAATATTATGTGTTGGAATTATCGAGTTACCAGTTAGATTACACGCAGAATTTAAACTTATTGGCTGGTGTCGTGCTAAATATCACCCCAGACCACCTTGATCGATACGCAAGTTTCGATGAATATATAGATTCAAAGTTAAGCTTGTACCAATATTGCCAACATTTGGTAGTGAATATTGATGAATCCTTGGTTCCTAAGAAAGCCTCAGCTAAACATTTTGGTGTAGATATGCCAAAACAACCCACTGATTTTGGTACGGTGACTTGTCATGGCAGTTGTTACTTTCTAAAAGGCGATGATGTATTGATGTATGTGGGCGATATGCAGCTTATTGGTAAACATAATGTTGCCAATGTATTGGCGACACTGGCTTTGGGTGATCAGATTGGGCTAGATACAGATTCTATGGTTGAAAGCATTAAAGCCTTTAAGGGGTTAGAACATCGACTTGAATGGGTGGTTAAAAAACAAGGGGTGGATTACTATAACGATTCCAAAGCCACCAATGTCATTTCTACCATCAAGGCTTTAAATGCATTGATTGATCAACATGAGAACATTGTCCTTATTGCGGGCGGTATTGCTAAACAAGAAGATTACTCCCCATTATTTAATTTGATTGATAAAGATGTCGCTAGCGTGGTACTGATTGGGCAGAGCGCACAAACACTTGGGGCAGGCATCAAAAAATCCACCGTTAGTTATGCTGATTCAATGGATGAAGCCGTTAGCTTGGCAAGTAGCATGATTAATGATGGCGTGGTGGTGTTATCTCCCGCTTGTGCAAGTTTTGATATGTTTGATAATTTTGAAGACCGAGGTAGGGCGTTTAAACAAGCTATTGCTGAATAAAGTCTACTGCCGATTTAACGTCAATTGTTTCTAAAATCAGTGCATCGGCTTCACTCTTTAACCAAGTGCTTTGACGTTTGCATAATTGACGTGTGGCGATAATAGCTAGCTCAATCATCGTTTCTTGATTGATATCTCCGTTTAAATGTTGCCAAGCCTGTCGGTAACCGACACAACGAATTGAAGGTAAATCTTCATGAAGATTTGGGTTTTGCTTAAGCTGCTCAACCTCAGATAAAAACCCCTCATCCATCATTGATAAAAAACGCTTCTCAATTCGTTGATGTAATTCACCGCGTGGTGGCATGAGAATAATTTTTTTAATTGGATAATCAATGCCTGGTTTTTTGTTGCCTTGCAGATCACTTAGTGTTTTTCCACTTAAATCAAACACTTCTAGTGCACGTGTAACGCGTTGAGCGTCATTCGGATGAATCCTCTCTGCAGTTTTTGGGTCAATTTTATTTAGGTCATCGTGTAATGCGGCAGATCCTTTTTCTTTTAACAATTGATTGTATTTATTTCTTGACTCAACTGTAGATTCTGGCAGGTTAGACAAACCGTGCTCAAGTGCATTGAAGTAGAATGAAGTGCCGCCGACTAAAACAGGTGTTTCGTTATTTTCAAAAGCAGCTTGTATTTGTTGTTTGGCGTCTTGAGAAAAATCATAAGCAGAATAAGATTGATCCGGTTCGCAAATATCGATCAAGTGGTGTGGGTAAGCTGTTAATGTATCCGTATCAGGCTTAGCGGTACCAATATCCATACCTTTGTAAATAAGCGCAGAATCAACACTGATAATTCTCACTTTGAATTGTTGTGCTAACTGAATCGCCAGAGCGGTTTTTCCTGAGGCGGTAGGCCCCATTAAAAATACAACAGTGTTATTGGTTGATTGTGTCATAAAGGCTTTAAATTACTAAGCATTAAGGGATATAACCTACATTATAATGTCAGCACTTAATTTATTAGATATAAACGCATGTTTACAATTGAAAATCAAGTCAGCGGTAAAGTTTTTAGAAGCGATGGCGATAGTGCTATTTTGGACGATGCACTCATTCATGGTTTGAATTTCCCTTACGGCTGTCAAAAAGGCTTTTGTGGTAAATGTAAAGCCACGATTATTGAAGGCGAAGTGGGCTATGAGGGAGATATTCCTAATGGCATTACACCGGAAGAAGTAGCTGAAGGTATGGCGTTACTATGTCAATGTAGAGCTAAGTCTGACATCTCACTTGTGATCAATGAGCTAGATAGTGTTGCTGATATTGAAGTTAGGAACCTACCTTGTAAGGTAGAGAGTATTAAGCATTTAAACCACGATGTTACTCAAATTTTATTAAAAATTCCTGGTTCTGAATCATTGCAATATTTGGCCGGCCAATATGTTGATTTGATTCACCCTAATTTTGAACCTCGTGCGTTTTCAATTGCCAATGCACCAACAAATTCTAGCCTGATTGAATTACACGTACGTCAAATAGAAAATGGCAAGTTTACCAATTTTGTCTTTAATGAATTAGAAGAGAAATCATTGCTTCGAATCGAAGGCCCTAAAGGCGATTTCTTCTTTAGAGAAGATAGTAAAAAACCGGTTATTTTAGTAGCGGGCGGTACGGGTTTAGGCCCTATTAAGTCGATTATTGAACATGCAATCGCCACCAAACTTAACCGACCAATTTATCTATATTGGGGTGTGAGAGACGAAGTTGATTTATATATGGATCTACCTGTTCAATGGGCTAATGAGTACGACCATATACATTTTGTACCTGTTTTATCTGAGCCAAATGATGCATGGCAAGGTAGAACAGGCTTTGTACATGAGAGCGTTTTGAGTGATTTTGACGACCTTACTGGTTATGAAGTTTATGCTTGTGGCCCTCCAATGATGGTTAAAGCTGCTGCCAAAACCTTTGTTGAGCAAGGTATGATTAAAGATAACTTCTTTTCAGATGCCTTTGTCTTTGCCTTTACTGGAAAAAAATAATGAGCGATGTATTCCCATCAATGCAACAACATTTAACTGAACAACTAACAACAGCGCTTAATCCAACCTACCTTGAGGTAATTAACGAATCAGCTAATCACTCTGGCCCTGCAACTGAGTCACACTTTAAATTGGTAGTGGTGAGTAATTACTTTGTCGACCTTAAATTAATCGATCGTCATCGTTTTATTAATCAATTATTTAAAGAAGAGTTGAGTCATATTCATGCTTTAGCAATGCATACTTATACGCCAGATGAATGGCTAATGAAAAATGGTGCACCGGCTTCACCTCAATGTTCAAGCAAAACAAAACATTGATTAAACGATTTTTATATTTATCATTTTTCTTTCTTAGTGCTTGCACTTCACAAGAAAGTGTCAGTACATCACAAGAGAGCGTTAAACAAAATATAGCCAATGTTAACGCTAAGGCGATAACAAAGCCAGTTCAATCGGCACAAGCTAAACCAGCTATTGTAGAAGCAGATTTATGGCAATACATTTCTAATCGTCATATATTAAGTGCACCCAATCAAAAGAAGTTGTTTTGGCATATTGACTGGTTTAAGAAAAATCCTGATTATTTAACACGCGTTACCAAGCGCGCTAAGCCGTACCTTTATTTAATAACGCAAGAAGTTGAAAAAGCCGGATTACCGATTGAAATTGCCTTATTGCCTATTGTAGAATCGGCGTACTATCCATTTTCCTATTCACATGGCACTGCCTCAGGGCTTTGGCAGTTTATCCCTTCTACTGGCAAACTTTACGGTTTAAAAGAAGACTGGTGGTATGACGGTAGGCGTGATGTATTGGCGTCAACCAAAGCGGCGGTTAAGTATCTAAAAAATCTAAGCAAACTCTTTAAGGGTGATTACTTATTGGCCATTGCTGCCTATAATTCTGGCCCTGGTCGCGTACAAAAAGCCATACGCAAAAATAAACGATTAGGTAAAAAGGCTGATTTTTGGCATTTAGATTTACCAGCTGAAACTAGGGGTTATGTGCCTAGACTATTAGCAGTTGCAGAATTAATCAAATACCCTGAACGCTATGGTCAAACTATTACACCAGTGGACAACAAGCCACAGTTGAAAATGGTAACACTGGATTCGCAATTCGATTTGGATACCATTGCACAGTGGGCGGATATTAGTTTAGATGATGTTTATACGCTTAATCCTGGATTGAAACGTTGGGCGACACCAAGCAATCCACCTTATGTTATTTTATTGCCAATCGATAAAGCTAAAATTTTTGAGAGAAATTTAAACAGTCATCCAAAAAATACTCGGGTCCGATGGCTCAGGCACAAAGTGACCTCTGGTGAGAGTCTTAGTTTTTTAGCGCATAAATTTAAAACCACATTAAGCCAGATTAAAAGTATTAATAAGATGGATAGTGATTTAATTAAAGTGGGTGATTATTTGATTGTGCCACTTGCACAGCGTGCTGATAATGACTACGCGCTCTCTGAAAATGAGCGTGAAAAACGTCGGCTAAATTCTAAGAAAATAGGCGTTAAAATAATTCACACAGTGGCTAAAGGTGACAGCTTGTGGAAGGTTGCTAAGCAATACAATGTTAAAATTAAAAGCCTTGTTAAATGGAACCACCTTGTCCATGACAAGCCTTTGTCTATTGGTAAAAAATTGGTTATATGGCAAACTAAAGTTACTAAAAATAAGGATTTATCCAAGATTACTAGCATAGGAATTGATATCAATAGAAAGGTGACTTACCGAGTGAAAAGTGGTGATAATCTGTCTACCATTGCTAGAAAATTTAAGGTGCGCGTTAAAGATCTTAAATTATGGAATCAATTAGACAGTGCAAAACCTTTACAAATAGGGCAAAAACTTAAAATTATTGTTAACGTTGTTAATTCTAAGATGAAATAAAACCATGAATGCATTACCCATTAATAAAATATTTTTAGCCGGCTTTGCCTTTGCACTGACGCATTGGAAAAAAATTATCGAGATTTCTATTTTTCCATTGATGATTTCCTTGCCATTCTTAATGATTGTGCCAGAGTTGTTGGGATTAATGGAACAGGTGTTTAGTGGGGGTGAATTGCTGAATGTTCAATTGCCTGACAACATGATGATCTATCTTATCTTGTTTTTTTATGGCTATATTACGCTATCAATCAACATGTATCGTTTAGTGATGCTAGGCGAGCAATCAACCGGTGGCTTTATGCCAGTTCTAGATGTGAATAAAATTATTCGATTTATCGGTTTAACGCTTTTTGTTGGCCTAGTTACTGTTATTCCAGTGATGATTACCGGGATGCCTTTGTTGCAACTGATCGTGTATTTCTTAATTATTCCAATCACCCTAAATTTTGTTGGTATTGCGATTGATCAGCCCTCAAAATATAAATGGAATTTATCATTCACAACACACATGAATTTGTTTTTTTTGCAAGCAATTTTGCCTGCATTAGTCGGCATGTTATTTGCTGCACTATCTAATATTGTTGGACTTGGGTCAATATTGGAGTGGGTGGCTAAGGTAGTAGTATTTTATTGGACACTAGTCACCTTAGCGTTATGTTATCAGTTGATTCAAACTAATAGCTCAGCGTAAAGCCTTTAGGGTAGCGCATATCAAATGTAATTTGATTGATTTTTTTTGAAGGTTTTAATTTAGAATAGGCCTTTATAAAACGCTCTAATCGTTGCTCTTGTTGTTGATAGCCTAAAATCACTTTAACATTGGGCTCAAAGGTAAGTTGATCAATATCCGTTCTAGAGAAAGAGGTGATAATCATGTCTCCAGACAGTATTTGGTAATCTTGGTAATCTGTGTAGAGTTCAATAATCTTTGTTTGATTTGCTTCTGATCGTGCTAAAACTGCATCTGATGAGATGATTGTTTTTGGAATAAATAAGTCACCTGCACTTGATATATAACCTATACAATCAATCTTATTTTTAGTCTTGCAATTGGTGTTTTCCCAGCGCATGGCAATGTCTTGCGATTCAACATTGACTTGGATTGAATTCCAAAACAGGCGCTCAACATGTGCAGCACCTACCCAAGGCTCAGATTCTAATATCTGTTTGATTTCGTGTAGATTGAGTTGGTACTTGTCTTGAATGAGTGGTTGTATCTTGTCTACTAAAACTGCTTGATCAATAGGCAAAAATTCATCAATTTGCCAATGAACTTCTGCTTTTAAAAAAGCAGTCGGTTCAGATTCTAAAATACGCCAAGTAATAAAGGCCAGCATTGCAAAAAAAGGTAGAGCTTTGGCTATAGGGAGGAGTAATTTCCCAAGTGATTTTTTACGTTTATTGTATCGAGTGTTGCGTTTTCTAATCATTGAGAATTGTTAAAACCAGTTCATCAAAGCTTAATCCTATTGCTTTTGCGGCCATAGGCACCAAAGAGTGTGAGGTCATACCAGGCACAGTGTTGATTTCTAATAGGTAAGGTTTTTGATCTTTATCGAGAATAAAGTCAACCCGACCCCAGGTTTTGGCACCCATGATATTAAAAGCGTCTAGGGCAATAGATTGTAGTTGTTGCTCAAGTGTGTTTGGCAGGTCGCACGGGCATAAATATTGTGTTTCATCTGAATGATACTTAGATTCATAATCATAAAATCCATGGTCAGCAATAATTTGAATGACTGGTAGAGTTTTTTCACCCAGAATAGACACCGTATATTCCTCACCTTCAATCCATTGCTCAATCAATGCTTGGTCATCATATTGCCAAGCTAATGCAAGCGCTTTATCTAACTCCCTAGCATAGGTCACCTTACTAATACCGATACTAGAGCCTTCTAAAATTGGCTTTACTGCCCAAGGCAGTGGAAGATCATGGATGGGTGTAGGTTCACCTTTATTGGCTAAAACTGAGGATGCTAGCGGTAAATCGTGTTGAGCCCAGATGGCTTTTGTCGTGGCTTTATTCATGCATTGTTCAGAAGAGGTGGAATTGGTACCTGTATAAGCAATGTTACGCTGCTCTAATTGTTGCTGAATAGTGCCGTCTTCGCCACCACGACCGTGTAATACAATAAAAGCCTTGTCAAAAGATTGAGACCACAACTTATCAAGGTTGTCGCCTTGCCAATCGAACTTAAAGCATTCAATATTCTGATTTTTTAACGCTTGATAAACGGCTTCGCCACTGTTAAGTGAAACGGCACGTTCTGCGGAGTTACCACCCATAAGTACCGCAATCATATAATCACCACCTCTGTTTCTAAGTCAATATCAAACTTAGATTTTACGGTTTGTTGAATGTGTAATATTAACTTTTCAATATCAGTTGCCGAGGCTTTGTTTTGATTGATAATAAAATTAGCATGCTTATCAGAAACACAAGCGCCCCCAATACAAAAACCTTTTAAGTTACTACCCTCAATCAGTTGGGCAGCATGATGATTTTTTGGGTTTTTAAAGACACTGCCACAATTGGCCTCACCAATTGGCTGTGACATATTGCGCTGTTCTAATAGTGCTTTGATATTTTTTTGTTTATTGTTTTGGTCAAATTTAAAACGGGCAGCAATAAAGTACTCATTGTTATTGCTGGCCAACACTTGTCGATAAGAGATATCAAAATCTGTAGGACTTCTTTCAAACACCATGCCTTGAGTATTGATGGTAGTAACAGAACTAATAAATTGCCAAATTTCACTACCAAATGCACCTGCATTCATTGCCAACGCGCCTCCAACATTACCGGGAATGGCACTTAAAAATTCAGCACCGTTTAATGCTTGAGATCCGCAAAATCGAGAAAGTTTTGCCAGTGTTGTGCCTGCACCAGTAGTCACAGTTTGATTGTTAATTTCTAATTGGTTAAAGTGTTTGAGCTTAATAACAACCCCATCAAATCCTTGATCACGCACCAATAAGTTACTACCCAAACCTAGCATTAAAATAGGTTTTTTATTATTTTTTAAAAATTCAGATAACTCGTTTAAAGTGTTGGGAATAAAAAAATCTTGTGCTAAACCACCTGTTCGAAACGAGCAATATTTGCCCATCGGTTGATTATGAGCCAGCATATTCCTGTGTGAGTAAAGCAGATAAGGTATGAATATCACCAGCACCTAGTGTCAAAACAACATCGTTGTTCTGAATGATATTTGGCAGTACTTTTAAAACTTCATCAGTATTTTTGATAACGACTGGATCGAGTGATGAACGCTGACGAATTGCATCTGCCAATGTGCCAGAGTTAATATGAGCTATCGGTTGTTCGCTAGCAGGATAGATGTCTAGCAGAATAAGGGCGTCCGCTTTGGATAGGGCGCGAGCAAAATCATCAAATAAGTCTCTAGTGCGCGAGTAACGATGTGGCTGAAAGATGACTACCAAGCGTCGATCTTGGTAGGTGTTATACAAGCTTTCGAACACTGCATTGATTTCATTAGGGTGATGACCATAGTCATCAAATAAAGCGACTGATTGCTCGGCAATATTAAGTGTGCCGTGATAATCAAGCCGCCTTGCAACACCAGCAAAAGTTTTTAACGCACTTTGAATAATACCAACATCAATGTCTAATTCACAAGCCACGCCAATCGCAGCCAAGGTGTTTAAGATGTTGTGTCTACCAATAAGATTTAACTCAACACAGAACGATTGATTGTATTTTTTACAGACAACATCAAAATGCATTTGTCGATCTTGTTGAGTGATGTTCGTGGCTCGTACATCAGATCCCTCATTAAACCCATAAGTAACCAAAGGTCGATGAATATCACCAAGTATATCTTGAACGCCAGTATCGTCTGCACACAATATGCAAGCACCATAAAAAGGCAAATTAGAGGTGAAACTTACAAAGGCATCGGTGAGCTTGTGATAGTCATTGTCATAGGTAGCCATATGATCTTGGTCAATATTGGTAATAACACTGAGCATGGGTTGCAAATGTAAGAACGAAGCATCAGATTCATCTGCTTCAGCGATCAAATAGTCACTCTCACCAAGTTTGGCGTTGATGCCACTTGAATTTAAAATGCCACCAATGATGTAAGTAGGGTCTAGCTTAGCAACATTAAGAATGTGTGTGATTAAACTAGTGGTGGTGGTTTTTCCATGGGTTCCAGCCACAGCAATGCCAAATCGAAAACGCATAATTTCAGCCAGCATCTCCGCCCTTGGTACGGTTGGAATATTAAGCTCATGCGCTTTGATTAATTCTGGATTGTTATCACTAATAGCACTAGATACAACCACAGCTTGCGCAGTAACAACTTGATCAGCCGAATGTTTGTAACTAATAGCACAGCCTAAGTTTTGCAATCGACGTGTTGCTTTATTTTCATGAATGTCAGAGCCTGAAATTTGGTACCCAAGGTTATGTAAAACTTCAGCAATACCACTCATACCTGAGCCACCAATACCGATAAAGTGAATTTTTTGAATTCTAGAGTTAGAGACTGAATGTAAGCTATTCACGCTTTTGAAACAGTGATAATGCTTAATACTTGAATGCCTTCGCCACGACCAAAAGCGGTTAATCCTTCACCTGTGGTAGCGGTAATACCAATGTTGTTAGCTTGGGTGTTCATTAATTTTGCGATATTAACTTTCAATGCTTCTATTTTTGGTGAAATCTTAGGTATCAAGCATTCAATTGAAATAGCAATGTGTTCAATATGCCAATCGTCAAGATCATTCAGTGCTAACTTTAAATATTCAGTGCTATCCGTTATTCCTTGTTGGCAAAGTGCATCTGCTTTAGCGCCTAAAATATTTTTCCCAGTGATAGAAGAGATGGCATTGGTGAGTGAGTGCAAGATCACATCGGCATCGCTGTTTCCACGTAAACCTTGTGGGTGATCAAATTCAACACCACCTAAAATAAGCAACTTGCTATTAGTGACATCAAATGCGTGAGAATCTTGCCCAAGTCCAGTTTTAATGCTCATTTAATTGTTTGATTCTAAATAAAAGTTAGCCAAATCCAAGTCTTCTGGCGTGGTAATTTTAAGGTTACTCTTACTACCTTCAATCAATATAGACTGAAGTCCAAAAGCTTCAATACTACTGGCTTCATCGGTAATATTTAAATTATTTTTCATGATGTTATCCAAGGCTTTTGATAATACACCAAATCGATACATTTGGGGTGTTTGCGCCTGCCAAAGATTAGACCTATCTAGGGTGGTTTCAACCTGAATATTGTCAGCTTGTTTGATAGTGTCAACTACTCGAGTGGCTAGCAATCCACCCGTTGGATGATCTTTAAGCTGCTTAATTAGGTTAATCACGTCAGTGGTTTTTACGCAGGGCCTTGCTGCATCGTGGACTAGCACCCAGTCATTATCATTGGCAAAAGGCCTGAGTGTGTTTAAAGCTGAGATCACCGAATGGAATCGCTCTTTACCGCCAATTGCTGTGGCGAGTAATTTTGAATGATTGCAAAATTCGGATTGTTCGAAGTGATTGTCGTTTTTAGCAATGGCAATTACACAGCCTTTGATTTGATCAATGTCCAGTAAAGTTTTTAAGGTTTGATCGAGTACACTCAGGCCATTATTTAGCTTTAGATATTGTTTAGGAGTATCACCCCCAATACGTGATCCAACACCACTAGCAGGCACAATCAAAAAGTGTTGGTCAATCGACATTAAAGGATAAGTAATAAAAAGATGGGTTTATTATACCCAAGGTATGATCAAGGATTTTGCGGCGTAATTTGGTAGTAAATTTCACCCTTTTTTATCAGTCCAAATCGATAACGTGCTTGAGATTCTAAAATCTCCATATTGGCCGCGGTTTCTGCTTTGAGTTCGGTTCGTTTTATGGCGTTTTGTTTATCCAATGTTTGGTTGGCTTGGATACGTTGGTCAATGCCATCTTGTTTGTTGATTAAAGAAGTTGGGAACTGATTAATGAAAAAATTTTGACGTATCAAAGTGGCTAGAACCACAATCAAAATAATGGTAATCCAATTTTGATAAAAAAAGCCAAATACTAGATTTGGCTTTTTTGCACTTCCCTTACTGGGATTCCTTACTGTTTGTTTTCTCAATTTTAATATGACTAAGATTTAGCCATTAGTAAGCATTTCACCATCTTTTTTATCTTGAAATGCCATCAAGAAACCACCACCAATGATATAGATAAAAGAAGCGATTACGCCAAATGCTGCAATATACTGCGCAGTGCCAGAAATAATCTCCATATAAGAAAGTATGATTAAAGCCAGTGGCGCGACCAAGGTGACAACCATGGTGCTTAATAATAAAATATGACCTCTTTTGGCGCTATTATCAACTGTTGAACTCATTTTTTATCTCCTCTTTGTATTAAATAATAAGGGCATTATAGCACAGGTTTTTATAAGCTAAATTGATACCAATCAATTTTTTATCAGTCGTGTCTTCGAGTGTTTGTCGTGCCATGCAAGATTATCTTTGTTGAACAATTGATAAACAAACCCAAGGCCAACAACTGCAAATGATATTGTTGCCAATGCAAATCGAACAAAAGCTTGTTTGTGCGTGATGTTATCTCCATTACTTTGCCCTATTTGGAATTTCCAAGTTTTCATGCCCAGCGTTTGTCTACCTTTAACCCATGACCAAGTAAAGTAAAAATAAATGGTGATTAAATAAACACCAAACATCAATAAATCAGTTTGAGCTTGTTTATCAAAAAATACAATAAGTATGGTGCCAACAATAAAAAAAGCCAATGAAAAGGCTAGAATAATATCGTAGGCAATTGCCCCTAATCTGCGCAATAAAGACACATCTGATTTCATAATTCCTTACCCATTAATAAATTTGGATTAACCACAGTCTGATTGAGATAAACTCCCCAATGAAGATGTGGACCCGTCGCACGGCCTGTTTGCCCAATGGTACCAATCACCTCACCTTGTTTGATTTGTTGACCTTGTTTAGCCAAACGCTCATTCATATGGATGTAAACACTAATCATCCCTTGCCCATGATCTAGAAAAATAGCATTGCCGTTAAAGAAAAACTCACCTGCTAGAATCACCTTTCCATTTGCAGGTGCCTTGATAGGACTGCCTGTATCACCTGCATAATCTAGCCCAGTATGGGGTCGACGCGCCTGCCCATTATAAAAACGCTTAAGCCCAAAAGGGCTGGTGGTTACGCCATTGACTGGGCGTGTGAACAACCCATCAGATAAAGCATCAGTAGAAAATATTTTCCTAGCACTTGAAAGTACAGGTCTTTCTGACTTGATACGATCCATATGTGCCAAGTTAGGATTGACGTATTTTTTATTTTTACCTTTGAGGGTAATGTATTGCTCGGTATAAGCATGTTCCGTTACTTCAAAATTAAATGATCGAGTAGAGGTGTCCTGAACTTTAATGGTTTTTTTTCCGAGCTTTTCCAGTAATGGAATACCGACCAATACTTGCCAGCTCTGATCTTTGATGTGTTGTACGTATAAAGGCATATTGTTATAAAACGCCTTTGGGTTCGAGTGATTGGTTTCAAAATCAATCACCGCAATACCACCGGGTATTGTAGTATTTTTAACTGGAATATTGGCTAGTACAATAGTGGGGATAAAGAAAAGCAATAAGCTAAGTTTTTTCAATTTTTTTAACCTGGGAATAAATTTTTCCATCACTAAGTAGCGTGGTCATTGTCTCGCCTATTTTAACGTTAGTAGTCGAATGCAGTACTTGTTTATCTTGAATAGTAGAAATACTATAACCACGTGACAGAGTGTTGAGTGGCGACAAATGATTAAGCCCCAACGCGTGCTGGGATAATTTATTTTGTTGCCAATCTAACGTATTGTTGATGGATTTTTCTAATCGTTCATGCAAGCCATTTAGTGTATTTTTATGCTGAACAACAAGCCGTTGAATGCCTTGCTTAAGTTGTGTTTTGGCTAAATAATTCAGCTGCTGGTTGTGGCTAATTCTAGTGCTAGGGGAATGTTGTTTTAACTGCTCAAACAGAGTGCTAATTTTGCTTTTATTTAAACCCACCAATGATTTCATCTGATAATTTAGATGCGTGTTTAAGCCATCGAGTCTTTGTGAAAATAAATTAAGTTGTCGAGTTAAGTTTGGGGTGCTTAAGCTTAATTGCTGGAGTTGAGATTGGTATCGCTCTAATACTTGTTGACTAAGCTGGGTTAAGTTATTATTTAGTTTATTCAACTTATTCAATAGCTCTAAACGATCTGGTGTTGCCAACATAGCAGCAGCACTTGGCGTTGGTGCACGTACATCTGCCACAAAATCTGCAATGGTGGTATCAGTCTCATGACCAACAGCACTGATAATTGGCGTTTTAGCAGCGAATATTGCTCTGGCTAGTACTTCTTCATTAAAAGCCCACAAGTCCTCTAAAGAACCACCACCTCGCGCCAAAATTAACACATCACATCGATTTGACAGATCAGCCGCCTTGATAGCTTGAGTTAATTTTTCTGCCGAGCCTTCACCTTGTACAACGGAATCGAATAATAAAATTTCAGCAAATGGATAACGCTTATTGAGCACTTTAATAATATCGCGAATAACCGCACCATTTGATGAAGAAATAACGCCAATCGTATTGACTTTAGCGGGCAATGGTTTCTTATACTGAGCATCAAACAAACCCTCATCCTTGAGTTTGGTTTTAAGCTGCTCAAAGGCCAATTGTAAGTTGCCCACACCGACAGGCTCAACGTGTTGAATAATTAGCTGAAAATCACCTCGTGCCTCATATAAGGTTGGCGCAGCACGTACTAATACTTCTAGTCCATTCTCAGGGTTGAATTTAATATTGCGCTGGTTAAGGCGAAATAGCGCACAACGAATTTGCCCACGATTATCTTTTAGAGAAAAATACCAATGCCCAGAAGCAGGACGAGATAAATTAGAAATTTCCCCTTGCAACCAACAAGTAGGAATATTGTTTTCAATGGTTTTATTGCACAGTGATAAAAAGTTAGAGACTGTGTAGATTTCATCAATGTTAAACATGTTAATTTTGTTTTAGTAGTGCAAATACCGCACCCGTACCACCGTCTTTATCAGGGCAAGAATTAAAGGCTAATACTTGCGGGTGTTGACTTAAAAAACTCACTACTTGGGTTTTTAAAATACTCATGCCATTTTCAGAGTGATAACCTTTGCCGTGAATGATTTGAATAAAGGGCTCAAATTGGTGGTGATACATAAAGGCTGACAACGATTCGCAAGCTTCAACCACTGTTTGACCATGCAAATCTAAAACGGGCATAGTGTCAAGATTACCCTGTTTCATTTTTTTGATGACTTTGATTGAAACGCCGCTCTTTGAATAGCTAACAATTTCTGAGCCATCGAGATTAGCATCAACAATATAACTGTACGCGGTAAATGCTGGTTTTTTTAAGGCATTATTTTTACGAGCACCGTCTTTATCAATCGGTGCGCTGGCATCAATTGTTGATCTAAATAGTTGTTTATCTTCTTCGTTAATCCGTTTCATATGCCCATAAAAAAAGCCCTCAATCGAGGGCTTCATTATAGCAATGTAAACGTTTTAGTTTATAGTGCTTTAATCTGTGCGTTAAGACGAGATTTCTTTCTAGCTGCTTGATTTTTATTCATTAAACCTTTGCTAACTGCCTGGTCAATCATCTTTTGCATTGCACCAAAACCGCCCTGAGCCTCTTCTTTATTGCCAGCGTCTAATGCGTAAGCTACTTTCTTAACGAATGTGCGAACTTTAGCGCGAATTTGTGAATTGTGTTTGTTGCGTTTAACTGCTTGTCTTGCGCGTTTTTTTGAACCTGCTGAATTAGCCATCGTATTTAAAAAATTGAAGTTAGTAAAGCGCGTAATTATAAAGTCTTAAGTACTAAAAGTCCATAGTGTTTACTAATTTAAGTGTCTTTTTCTTATTCAGTAATAATTGCCAAGTTCTACCGCCTTGTGACTTCCATAAAGAAACCGCTCGAATACCTGCTAGTAGTAGTGCTCTAATGTGATTGGCGGTGTGTTGGTTGGACAAATAAAGTTGCTCACCACTGACCATGATTCTCGGATTAAGCTCACCCAAAGTGGTTTTATAAAGCTCGGCTAAGCGCGCCAATGAATTAGAGTGAGAAATTTCAAAAAATTCTTGTTTTTTAATCAAATCAATTTCTCCCGATATCTGTGACAAAAGCGCTTTATTTTTCATCAGTTTCTTTTCAAGATTGATTAACGCTAACGAGTAAAAAATAACATTCTGCATGGATTTACTCTTTTTTCCAAAAGCTTTAGTCAGTGCCCTGAGGCCAATAGACAGGTCTTTGGGCGATGAAAACACCTCATCAACCTTGGTGCTGTTACTTATAAGGCTTTTTAAACTGGCTTTATTGCTTTTTCCATCGCAAGTGCCAGTAGAGGCGAGCTGCTCAACCAGCGCTGTGGTTTGCAGTAGGGAGGCTAGGGCAAGGGTTTGCTGTTTTAATTTATCCATTATTTGTTATATGCTAGTTTCTGTTTTCAATAATAGCGCCACCTAGGCAAATATCATCATCATAAAAAACGATTGATTGCCCTGGCGTGATCGCACGCTGTGGTTGATCAAAAGTTACTTTTAACTGCCCATTATCAGTTGGGTGAACAAGGCAAAGTTGTGATTGTTGACGATACCGTATTTTGGCGGTGCATGCCAACGGTAATATTGGGGGATTTCCAATCCAGTGTGGGTCAGAGGCATTTAAATTATGATGATACAACAAGACATGATCGCCTTGTACAACCACTAATTCATTGCTATCAATACGCTTATCAGCAACAAACCAAGGTTCGCCTGAGTTACTAAAGCCACCACCGATCTCCAAACCTTTACGTTGACCCATCGTATAGAACGCCAAACCCTCATGATGCTTGATAAATTGACCATCTTGATCAACAATATCGCCTTGTTGTTTAGGTAGGTAGGTTTGTAAAAATTCTGAAAAATTGCGCTCCCCAATAAAGCAAATACCGGTTGAATCTTTTTTATCTGCGGTGACAAAACCATTTTCTGTGGCAATTCGTCGCACCTCATCTTTGTTGATTTCACCAAGTGGAAATAAGCTCTTTGAGAGTTGATTTTGGTTAAGCAAGTGTAAAAAATAACTTTGATCTTTGTTATTATCAAGCCCAGTTTGTAATTGGTAAATACCGTTGTCTTCATGGATTCTTGCATAATGACCCGTGGCAATCTTATCAGCACCAAGTGAAATTGCGTGCTCTAAGAAAACCTTAAATTTAATCTTTTGATTGCACAAAACATCAGGGTTTGGCGTGCGACCTTTTTTGTGTTCTTTTAGAAAATGATCAAACACATCATCCCAATAATCAGCTGAAAAATTAATGGTGTGAAGTTTAACACCCAGTTTGTCAGCCACTTTTTGTGCATCGGATAAATCTTGCTCTGCTGTGCAAACGCCGTCAGTGTCGTCCTCTTCCCAGTTTTTCATAAACAAGGCTTCGACTTCATAGCCTTGTTCTAATAACAGGAGTGTGGCGACAGAAGAATCAACTCCACCAGAAAGACCAACAATGATTTTCATCGGATTATTCAAAGAGTTCGTAAGCTTGTACAATACGCTGAACCAGTTTATGCCTTACAACATCTCTAGAGTGAAAATGACAAAATGAAATCCTAGATTCATTTTCTAACACTTTCATGGCGTGCAACAGTCCTGACTGGCTTGGTCTGGCAAGGTCAATTTGAGTAACATCGCCAGTAATTACCATCTTTGAACCAAAACCCATGCGCGTTAAAAACATCTTCATCTGTTCTGTAGTGGTGTTTTGGGCTTCATCCAAAATAATAAAAGCTTCATTCAGAGTTCGACCACGCATAAAAGCAAGTGGTGCGACCTCAATAATATTTTTATCTAACAGCTTGGTGACTTTATCAAACCCCATCATTTCATACAAAGCATCATAAATAGGGCGTAAGTAAGGATCGATTTTTTCAGTTAAATCACCGGGTAAAAATCCCAGTTTTTCACCTGCTTCAACCGCAGGGCGTACTAAAACGATGCGCCTAACATCTGAACGCTCTAAGGCTTCAACTGCTCTTGCTACTGCAAGATAGGTTTTCCCTGTGCCTGCTGGACCAATGCCAAAGACGCAGTCTTGATCCTGAATAGCTTTAACGTAAAGTTGTTGATTGAGAGAGCGTACATGAATAAATTTACGCTTGGTTTTAATATTAACTGATTCATTGAGTGAGTTATCTTGAGTGTAAGCTTTAATACTCATCTCAACATCGTGAGCACTAATAGACTGAGTCTTTGCTAGTACGCATAAATCTTGCAATATTCGACTAGCAGTGTGTTTGTTATCACCATGAATAACAAACTCTTGACCTTTGTTGTTAATTTCTACATCTAAACTTTTGGCGATGGTTTCTAAGTTGCGATCAAATGAGCCACAAATGCTGGCTAATTGTTCAGAATTTTCAACTTCTAAGGTTATGTGCATAAGTGTTAAACAGCACCAGCGACATCAAGCAGTCCTCGGGGAGGAATATTCGGGGAATATAGTTCACCCATCAGTGAGTTGCCACGTGCACCGGTAATTTTCACGTTGACAATTTGTCCAATTAAATTTTCATCGCCTTTAAAGTGTGTGTTGCGCATATTTTCAGTTTTACCGAATAGATTGTCGTCTTTCCTAGCTTTGTTTTCAACCAAGACTTTTTGAACACTGCCGATCATGGATTTTGAAATCATTTCAGTAGACTCATCGATGGTTTTTTGTACTAAGCTCAGTCGATCTTTCTTGACTTGCATATCGACATCATCGGGGTAGCTTGCCGCTGGTGTACCAGGACGCTGGGAGTATATAAAGCTAAAGGACTTGTCAAAATTAATATCATTAATGAGTTTCATAGTGTTGTCGAAGTCTTGATCGGTCTCCCCAGGAAAGCCAATAATAAAGTCACTAGAGATAGAAATATCGGGGCGAATCTCACGCAAACGTCTGATTTTTGATTTATATTCAATTGCAGTGTGGCCACGTTTCATTAGGGTCAAAATTTTATCAGAGCCACTTTGAATCGGCAGATGCAAGTGTGAGACCAACTCAGGCACTTCGGCGTAAGCTTGAATTAAACTATCACTGAATTCTACTGGGTGGGAAGTTGTGTAGCGAATACGGTCAATACCATCAATTTGGGCAACGATGTTAATGAGTAAGGCTAGATCGGCACTCTGACCATCATCCATTAGGCCTTGATAAGCATTGACATTCTGGCCGAGTAAGTTCACTTCTCTAACGCCTTGGTCAGCTAGAATTTGAACCTCTTTAATCACGTCATTAAACGGGCGTGAAACTTCCTCACCACGCGTATAAGGCACCACACAAAAAGTACAGTATTTAGAGCAGCCTTCCATAATGGAAACAAAAGCAGTTACACCACTAGCTTCTGGCTCAGGAAGATGGTCGAATTTTTCAATTTCTGGAAAAGAGATATCAATACTAACCCCTTTATCACCCAGTGCATCACTCAGCATATTGGGTAAGCGATGTAGCGTTTGCGGGCCAAAAATCATATCCACATAGGGTGCGCGTTTTAAAATGAGTTCGCCTTCTTGTGAGGCAACACAGCCACCGACACCAATCACTAGGTTTGGATTTTTTTCTTTGAGTTTACGCCAGCGCCCCAGTTGATGAAACAGCTTTTCTTGGGCTTTTTCACGAATAGAGCAAGTGTTCAGCAGGAGCACATCGGCCTCCAGCGCATCATCGGTTAGCGCTAAGCCATGAGAGTGCTTAAGTACGTCACTCATTTTATTAGAGTCGTATTCGTTCATCTGACACCCGAAAGTGCGAATGTATAATTTAGATAGCAGCATTACTTTTGAATGTGTAGTGTTTGTGTTGGGTAGGCAATTTCTGCTTTATGCTGGGCAATAATATCTGCAACATTGAGTAGGATTTCTTGTTTAATTTTTTGATAGATATCTTTACTAGTGGTATTGGTAAAGGCATAAATATTAAAATCAAGTGAAGAGGCATTAAAGTAATTGAAATAAACACGCAACGATTCAGACTGATCAATGCCTTCGTGTGCTTTTAACATGGCTTCTACTTCAGTAACGATTACCGGTATTTGCGCAATATCATCATAACGAATGCCCACTACTTCTTTGATACGGCGATTGGTCATACGTGATGGTGTCTCAATAGGGATTGAAGCAAAAATAGAGTTAGGAATGTAAACTGGATTTTTAGCAAAGGTTCGAATGCGGGTCATGCGCCAGCCGATTTTTTCTACCGTACCTTCAAATTCGGTCGAACGAATCCAATCACCGGTTGAAAAAGGTTTGTCCATTTGGATCATTAGCCCACCAAAGATATTGCTTAGCATGTCTTTAGCGGCAAAACCCATGACAATACCACCGACACCACCAAAGGTGAGCAAACTAGAGATTGAGAAACCTAAATGTTGGGCAATGCCTAATAAAATAGCTGCAATTACCAAAATTTTGACCAGTCGCGTAAATAGGCGGACCGAATCATTGTTAACGCTGTTATCAGCCTCAACTAAATAAGCCTCAACCCCTGAAATAACCCTGATTACACCCCAAGTAATAATAAAGATTGGCACAATATCGATATATTCTACTACTTTGTTAAAGGCTTCGATTTGCCCTTTAAAAGCATTAATAGAGAAATAAACCCAACCAAACCAAATCAGTACTTTTAGTGGTGCAGAAACAGCTTTAATCAGATGGTCATCCCATTGAATTTTAGTTTTACCGGCATGAGAAATAATTTTTCTAAGGACAGCACCTAAGACAATATGTGCAATAAAGGCCACAGCAAATAAAATACTGACCATTTCAAGTGGAGTTAAATTTTGTAAAAATTCATTCATGTGGCTTATTTTAGCTGTTATTTCAAGTATTTGAGCGGATTAATCGGTGTTTCAAATTTTTTCATTTCAAAGTAAAAATCATTATTACTGGTTAAAGCAATGACTTGTCCTTTTGTAACGTTATCGCCACCTTTAACTTTCAGACTTTGATTTTGTGTGTAAGTACTATAAAATCCCAATGGATGCTTAATGATAATCATCTTGCCATGGATTTTCATTTTATCACCACTATAGACAACAGCACCATCACGAATAGCGCGCACTGTTTGGCCTGGCTTGGTGTTAAAAGTTAAACCTTGATGTTTTTTAGAGAAAGTTTTTAGCACTTTTCCAGCCACTGGAATGGACCAACTTTTCTTAGATATTTTAATTTTTGAGGTTGTTTTTTTAGCCTGTTTATTTGATATTACCTCACTCGATAGTCGCGTCTGATTGACATTGTGTTGGTTGATCGATTTTTCAACAATAATTACCCTCGACTTAGGTGAGGATGAAAAACACCCGCCAAGACTTGTGGAGATAAAAATAACAACCAGTAATTTAATTAACATACCAAATTCCTAAAATCACAATAACAACTAAAATATAACCCAGTCGATCAATGTGCTTTTGTAACCAAATATCAGCTTGGTCGCCAAATTTCCTTACCAAAAAAGCCACTAAATAATATCTAGCACCACGTGCTAATAACGAAATTAAGACAAACGGTAATAAGGCCATATTCATGGTGCCAGCAGTAATGGTGGCTAATTTATAAGGTAATGGGCTAAATGCTGCTAATCCAACAAACCAAACATCGTATTGATCAAACCATTGTTTTGCAACGTCGATCATTTCTATTTTAATTAAGCCATATCCGAGCAAAAAATTTAGCAGTATTTCGCCTAAAAAATAACCAGCCAATCCACCTAATACTGAAGTAACGGTGCAAATTAGCGCGTAACGATAAGCTTTATTAGGCTGTTTGAGCGACATGGGCGCCAAGATTACATCGGGTGGTGGATATGGCAGTATTGAGGATTCTAGGAAGCTAACTACTGATAGCCAATAAACGGCGTATTTACTTTGCGCCCATTCCAGTGCTTTTTGATAAAGTCTAGAAAAGATTTGCATGTAGGGTTATTTTTTCTCCAACATTGGAAAACCCAAAGCTTCACGAGAATCGTAATACGCTTGCGCAACTTTTTGGCTCATGGCGCGTACACGGCGAATAAACCGTGCTCGGTCGGTCACACTAATAGCGTGGCGTGCATCCAGCAAATTGAAAAAATGTGATGCTTTCATTACTTGTTCATAGGCTGGGTAGGGTAGCGACTCTTCAATGAGTTTTTCATTCATAGCCTCAGCTTCGTCAAACTGTCTAAATAACACTTCGGTATCCGCAATCTCAAAATTATATTTTGATTGTTCTACTTCATTTTGGTGAAATACGTCACCATAGCTAACACCCTCAACCCAAACTAAATCAAACACAGAGTCAACCTCTTGAAGGTACATGGCTAAGCGCTCGAGCCCATAGGTGAGTTCGCCTGCCACGGGTTTACATGGTAGACCGCCAATTTGTTGAAAATAAGTGAATTGTGAAACCTCCATGCCATTAAGCCAAATTTCCCAACCCAAACCCCAAGCACCGAGTGTTGGTGATTCCCAGTTGTCTTCAACAAAACGCACATCGTGCATGGTCAGATCAATACCAATCTCAGTGAGTGATTCTAGATAAAGATCCTGAATGTCTTTAGGTGATGGCTTCAGTAATACTTGAAATTGGTAGTAATGCCCAAGGCGGTTTGGGTTTTCACCATAACGACCATCGGTTGGTCGGCGTGAAGGCTGAACATAGGCTGCCTTCCAAGGTTCGGGACCAATAGCTCTTAAGAAGGTAGCCGGATGAAAAGTACCTGCACCCATTTCCATATCAAAAGGTTGTAATAGTGTGCAGCCCTTAGAAGCCCAAAATGATTGTAATTTTAAGATTAGATTTTGAAATGATGCAGTTGCATCTAAGTCTGAAATTGACATACGAAATTTAGGAAAATAACAAAAATTTTACCGCATCAATAGCGCGTGTATGACTTATTTGAAAAGAGCTTTAGAGTTAAAAGATGGGGGCTTTAATTAAAGCCGAGAAGAATTAACTTTTAACCCCCAAAACCAAAAGACAGGTAATTAATATGGAGATATTAAGTCTTTTAATTGTATTGTTAAAAACATGACGTTTTTTAACAATGAGACGATTATAGCAAAAATAAAAACGATTTAGCAATTATGTCTCAAAAAAAGATATTATTTAATTATAAGCTTGTTTAATTCCTCTTTTAATTCCGTTTCATCAAGATTTTTAAAGTTATCTATATTAGCGGTGCTAACACCACCGCAAGCTTCATACCAAGCATAACCGGCTGTCCAGTCGGCATGGGTGTAATCGTCTTGGCGCTGTCTAACCACGCACAAAATTTTGTTATTTTGGTAAATTAAATGGTAAGGTTGTTCGTCTCGATGTAGGGCTTCGATAAATTCCCAAGCATCAGAAAGTGCTTCGAACCAGTAATGGACCAATGGATATTTTTTATCATTCTCCAATGGTAAAGGTTTTTCTCTGACAAAACATTGCAAGTGAAAATGATTAACCGATGCGTACGCACCGTAGGAGTTGTAAGCTAAAGAGAATCCAGGTATGCCAATTGAAACCGAGTTGGCCATCATCCAAGCAAACTGGTGTAATTCAAATGTGAGCAGCTGAGGGTGTTGTTGTTCACGTTCAACTACGACTAAGCCATGCAACGGCGCAAAGGGAAATTTATTGTATAAAAGAGAGACTTTCTTAGAGAAAAATTGCCCTTCCCAAAAACTTTCTTTTTGTAAAAATGGCTTGTTAAAGTGAAATCCTTTTTCATCAAAAGCAATACTCATGCCTTTGGTTTTGGTCGCCGACATACGCTGTGGACGCAGTGCTCGTAGTGGATTGTATTGTAATTCAAAACCACCAATCTCACGCCATTGGGTAACTTCCAACTCATCAAAATTAAGTTTAGTGAGTTGATTAAACACATCCACATCATCTGTCGCACCGGTAATCGGGCAAGATTTTAGTTGTTCAAATTTTTTGGCTAATGCTGGCTTTAGGATTTTCCAAAGCTTGTCATCAAACAATGCATTGGCTAATACTAAGATAAAAACGCCCAACTCATCGTTCTCTAGCATTGATTCTAGACCATCGATAAAGGCGGTTTCAAGGTTTTGTTTTGATTGGAATATTGGATCGATTAAATCTTGCATAAAAATTTACGAAATTTTGAAAATGGTAGAATAAAAGTGCTGATTTTCCTTTATTTTTGGCATAAAAGTGACGTTTTTATTGGGTAAACCATGGTCTTTGTTGCGATTTTATGAAAATTTAGGAAATTTTGTAAATGACGTAAAAAATGCGAGAAAAATCTCGCATTATTAAGTATTCGTCAAACTTTAGTACTTGTAAGATTCCGACTTAAAAGGACCTTCTTTACTAACGTGGATGTAATCAGCTTGAACATCAGTTAGTGTCGTTAATACGCCACCGAAACCGCCAACCATGCCAGCGGCTACTTCTTCATCGAGTTTTTTCGGTAATACTTCTACGTAAATGTCACCACCTAAATCCGCAAATTTAGCATCGAACAAATGCATTTGTGCGAGCACTTGGTTGGCAAATGAACCGTCCATAATACGAGAAGGGTGACCGGTTGCGTTACCTAGATTAACTAGGCGACCCTCAGATAATAAAATCAAGTAATCAGATTTATCGTCACTTCTAAATACACGGTGAACTTGTGGTTTTACTTCATCCCAACGCCAATTATCACGCATGTATTGTGTGTCAATTTCATTATCAAAATGACCAATATTACACACAACAGAGCCAGCTTTAAGCGTTTGTAGCATCGCATCATCACACACATTAAAGTTGCCTGTAGTAGTCACGATCAAGTCTGTCGTTGCTAGTAGGCGCTTGTTAATATCATCTGTTTTACCGGTGTTATTACCTTGCTTATAAGGTGATACGATTTCAAAGCCGTCCATGCAAGCTTGCATGGCACAAATTGGATCAATTTCAGAAATTTTAACAATCATGCCTTCTTGACGAAGCGATTGTGCCGAGCCTTTACCCACGTCACCATAACCAATAACCAGTGCTTTTTTACCCGACATTAGCATATCAGTACCACGTTTAATGGCATCATTAAGTGAGTGACGACAACCGTACTTGTTATCATTTTTTGACTTAGTAACTGAATCGTTAACATTAATGGCTGGTACTTTTAGTGAGCCTTCTTCCATCATCTCAAGTAGGCGGTGAACACCGGTTGTGGTTTCTTCACTAATACCATGAATGTCTTTTAACATTTCTGGGTATTTTTCATGCAACATTTGGGTTAAGTCACCACCATCGTCAAGCACCATGTTGGCATTCCAAGGTTTGCCATCAGATAAAATCGTTTGTTCGATACACCATAAGAATTCTTCTTCGGTCTCACCTTTCCAAGCAAAGGTTGGAATGTCAGCAGCTACCATGGCAGCGGCTGCGTGATCTTGAGTTGAGAAAATATTACAACTTGACCAGCGAACCTCAGCACCTAAATCAACCAAAGTTTCCATTAATACTGCTGTTTGAATAGTCATGTGAATACAACCTAGGATGCGCGCATCTTTAAGTGGCTGTTCATTGCGGTATTTATTACGCAGTGTCATCAGTGCTGGCATTTCTGCTTCTGCTAGTTCCACTTCTTTACGCCCGTAATCAGCCAAACTCATATCGGCTACTTTATAGTCGTTGTTGTTTAAGGTGTTATTACTCATTTTTTCTCCTTTGGAAAATTTAAAAAAATGAGCGTCGTTTTATTGTTCTGATAGCCAAGCCTGATTGAAGGAAAACTTCAATGCAACGCTCCTTGGCGATTTGGCTATTATACCAAATCTGGTAAATTTATCGTTATTTCAGCAAGTGGGCGCGATCTGTTTTTTCCCAAGTAATCTCATCTTCTGTACGACCAAAATGACCATAGCTTGCGGTTTGTTGGTAGATTGGACGTTTTAGATCTAACATCGCAATCAAGCCTTTAGGGCGTAAGTCAAAATGCTCAGCTACCAATGCTTCGATTGTTTCATCTGAAACCTGACCTGTGCCAAAAGTTTCAATGCTAATTGAAGTTGGATCAGCCACACCAATTGCATAAGAGACTTGGATTTCACATTTATCAGCCAAACCAGCAGCCACAATATTTTTAGCCACGTAGCGTGTTGCGTATGCGGCAGAACGATCTACCTTTGATGGGTCTTTACCTGAGAATGCACCGCCACCATGACGCGCCATACCGCCGTAAGTATCAACAATAATTTTACGACCGGTAAGACCGGCATCACCCACTGGACCACCAATCACAAAGTGACCGGTTGGATTAATGTGGAATGTGGTTGAATCAGTTAGCCACTCACTAGGTAAAACAGGTTTAATTACTTCTTCCATGATGGCTTCTCTTATGTCACTTAGTGAAATACCTTCGTCATGTTGGGTAGAAAGCACCACCGCATCAATGCCAATGATTTTATGACCATCATAGTGACAAGAAACCTGTGATTTTGCATCGGGGCGTAACCACGGTAACGTCCCATTTTTCATTAGTTCTGCCTGTTTGGCAACCAAGCGATGTGCGTATAACACCGGCGCTGGCATCAGTACATCCGTGGCGTTACAAGCATAACCAAACATTAAGCCTTGATCGCCTGCGCCTTGCTCATGGTCTGATGATTCATCCACACCCATGGCGATATCTTGTGATTGCTCACCCAATAAATTAGTAATATCACAAGTGTGGCCATTAAAGCCGTATTCTTCTTTGTCGTAGCCAATGCCAATAATCGTATCACGTACGATTTGGTCATAATCAATGTTAGCACCGGTGGTGATCTCACCCGCTAGTACAACGTGATTGTCTTTAACTAAAGTCTCAACCGCAACGCGTGAGTTTTTGTCTTGGGTTAATGCTGCATCTAAAATAGCATCAGAAATTTGGTCACAAACTTTGTCTGGGTGACCAGCAGAAACAGATTCGGAAGTAAAAATCATTTTTGTTCTCCTTATGAACGTTAAAAAACCCTTGTCAAGAAGGGTTTTCAATTAAGAAGAACGCCTGCTTTAGCTTGTTTTAGTTACTTAATGTAACAACGCTAGCAATCGGGACAAATCAGCGTGTGGTTGGAATTATAACGAAGAATTTTATAAAGTAAAGTTCATTCTAAACTTATTTTCAGTGCAAGTGCACTAACAAATGGGGTGGCCATAATACTAACCACCAAAATAGTTGCTAAGAAATACAACTGCCCAGTGATGTCTAAGCCAAATTGTGCTTGAGAAACGGCACTTGAGGCAAAAATTAAAATCGGAATGTACAAAGGTAAGATTAATAATGACAACAACATACCTGAGTTTTTAATACCGACAATTAATGAGGCGCCAATAGCACCAATCAAGCTTAAACTGGGCGTGGCCAGCAACAGTGTTAGCATTAACACTTTAACGCTTTCTCCATCTAGAAATAAGAACAAACCTAATAAAGGAGACAGCAAGATAATTGGAATGCCAGTTAAGATCCAGTGAGCAGTAATCTTAGATAGAATAAGCAGGGGCAGTGAATGATGAGAAATCACCATTTGCTCTAATACCCCGTTTTCAAAATCATGATGAAACAAAGCGTTTAACGAGAGTAACACTGCCAACATACTGGCTACCCAAATAATACCTGCGGCAATTTGTGAAAGTGTTGCCGCCTCTGGGCTGATTGCTAGTGGAAATAAAGACACTGAAATTACAAAAAATAACAACGGATTAAGCACACTTGACGGATTACGAATCGCCACACGTAAATCCCGCTTGAGTGTTTGTAGATAAATATTCATAATGCCAGCACCTTTTGGTCAGGCAATGCAGAATCTTGATGTGTGGTAAACAAGCAAAGTCCACCTTGTGCACAGTGTTTACTAATACGCTCTTCTACAATTTTTACGCCGTGGGGGTCGAGCGCTGTGAAGGGTTCATCTAATAACCAAATTTTGGCATTTGACACAAACAGTCCGGCGAGAATAACACGGCGTTTTTGGCCAGCTGAGAGTTTAGCACAGTGCTCATCTTCATAACCCTTGAGGCCAACTTGTTCTAGTGCTTCAACCAATAAGTGTTGATCAATGGATTTATTAAGCCCAGTTAAGAATTCAAGATTTTCAATACTCGTCAGTTCAGCGCTCAGTGCAGACAAATGACCTAAGTAAAAGACCTCACTTTGGTATTTGTCTGATTTGACTGAGTGCTTATCAAGCGTAATTTCACCTTCTTCAGGTGCATTGAGCCCCGCTAAGATTTTTAAAAGGGAGGTTTTGCCACTGCCATTAGTACCAGTAATACGTAAAATATCACCAGAATGAACCTCAAAGGACAGTTCACTAAAGAGCTGGTTATAACCTCGTTGACAATTTAGGTTGTTGACATTGAGTGATGACACAGTATTCGCTCGGTTGTCTACCAGAATTTGTACCAAGGTCTATTTGCTTCTTCAATGCGCTTAGCTTCTGCTGCCGCCTCTACCTTAGCTTTTTCCTCGGCAATGCGCTTAGCTTCTAATGCTTTAGCCTCTGCTGCTGCTTTTTCTTTAGCAATTCTCTTGGCTTCTGCTTTTGCTTTAGCTGCTACTTCTGCTGCCGCCTCTGCTTTGGCTTTTTCCTCAGCAATGCGCTTAGCTTCTAATGCTTTGGCCTGGGCTACTGCCTCTTCTTTAGCCAGCTGTTCGGCCTCTGCTTTGGCTTTAGCTGCAGCAATTGCTTTTTCTTTGGCGATTCTTTGGGCTTCTATCTTGGCTTTAGCTGCTGCTTCTGCTCTGGCCTTTTCCTCAGCAATGCGTTTGCCTTCTAGGACTTTTTCCGCATCGGTAAGTTGTGGCAAAGAATCAATACCTGTGGTGTTGATCTTGGTAAGGGTGGCGTTATCAAAAGCAAGGGTTAATCGATAATGAACAATGCTTCCTACGCCAGGAGTGGAGTAGTTAATGTAATCCCATTGATTATTATGGAAAGGATCAATCACACTAGGTGAGCCAATTAGGTCTTGCACTTGTGCTTTAGACATACCAACTTTAAGCTGATTGATTTTAAAGCGCTCTAATACTGAACCTTGGTAAATATCAGCCTTATAAGGTGTGGGAATAATATCCGACATGCTAGGTAAGCTTGGTAAATCTGGTAGTTCTGGCATTGAAGGTGAACATGCAGATAAGAAGGGTAGTGAGAACACAATCAAAGTTAATTTATTCATTGGCTGGTTTTTTGATTTAAAATGATTAGAAGTTATTAAGCTGATTTTACATCAAGGATTTAGATATGGATGCTCAAGATTTAAAAAGTGCAGGCCTTAAAGTTACACTGCCACGACTTAAAATTTTAGAAATTTTAGAAACCAGTGAAGACCACCACATGAGCGCCGAAGATATTTATCGTACCTTAATTATGCAGGGTGAAGAAGTCGGTGTGGCAACGATTTACCGTGTACTTACCCAGTTTGAAGAATCTGGCATGGTCAACAAACTTAACTTTGATAACGGCCAATCAGTGTTTGAGCTATCCAATTCTGAGCATCATGATCACTTGGTTTGTGTTAAATGTGGCAAGATTGACGAGTTTGCAGATGATGTTATTGAGCAGCATCAACACGACGTGGCTAAAAAATATGGCTATCAGCTAACAGATCATTGTTTGTATTTATACGGTTTGTGCAAAAATTGTCAGTAGTGTTGACTTTAATTTAGATGGAAGATTTTATTTTTAGAGCAGTCTTAGCGGCTATCGGTATTTCTATTATTGCCGGCTCACTCGGCTGCTTTGTGATTTGGAAACGCATGAGTTACTTTTCCGAGTCGATTTCACACAGTGCATTATTAGGCGTGTCACTCGGTTTAGCTAGCGGGTTAGGTATTCATTTTGGTTTGATTATCGTAGGTGCGATTTTCGCTTTCTTAATTGTCACTTTACAAGAGCGACAATTTTTGTCTAACGATGCGATTTTAGGTATTTTCTCTCATATTGCACTTTCGTTAGGTATTGTTGTACTCGCTCTGGTGGGTGGCGCTAATACCGATTATTTCTCATTGTTGTTTGGTGATATTTTATCCATTACTCAAGATGATATTATTTGGGTGTATGCGGTGTTGGTGGTGATCGTGGCGCTGATGTCTGTTTTTTGGCAGCGTTTATTGTTGTTAACTTTAAACGAAGAATTAGCCAAAGCGGAGGGGCTTAATCACCTATTCTATCAGTTATTATTTATGTTGATGATTGCACTAGCGGTTTCAGTTTCAGTGCAAATTGTGGGGGTGTTGCTTATTACTTCATTACTTATTATTCCACCTGCGATTGCCAGGGTGTTTGCGCGTACACCTAGTCAAATGGTGTTTCAGTCAATTTTTATTTCAATGGTAGCAGTGCTTATTGGTTTAAGCGGATCGATGCATTATGATGTAGCAACAGGGCCAGCGATTGTGATTTCACTCGGTATTTTGTTTGTATTTTCTCAGCTGATAGCGCCTAAAAATTTAGGCTAGTGTGTCATTCAGCTCTGTGAGTTGATTGGTTTGTTGCTCTACGATTAAAGGCTCAATAATCGATTCTAAATCACCTTCCATAATTTCAGCTAATTTGTATAGCGTTAAATTGATGCGATGATCAGTAATACGTCCTTGTGGATAGTTATAGGTACGTATGCGTTGTGAACGGTCACCACTTCCGATTAGCTCTTTACGTGTCGATGCTTGTTCTTTGTGTTGAACTTGTTGCTGTGCATCCAAAATTCTAGAGGCTAATACTGACATTGCTTGCGCTTTGTTTTTGTGTTGTGAGCGCCCGTCTTGACACTCAACTACCGTGCCTGTTGGGATGTGGGTTACACGCACAGCAGAGTCGGTTTTATTCACGTGCTGACCACCAGCACCACTTGCCCTAAAGGTATCAACACGAACATCACTCATATTAATGTTAACTTCTTCAATATTTTCAACTTCAGCCATGATGGCCACTGTGCAAGCTGAAGTATGTACGCGACCTTGAGATTCAGTTTCTGGTACGCGTTGTACACGGTGCGCACCAGATTCAAATTTGAGTTTTGCATAAACGTTATCACCACTAATACGGGCAATAACTTCTTTAAATCCGCCGTGGTCGCCAATATTAGAGCTCATCAGCTCTATTTGCCATTTTTGTTTTTCAACATAGCGAGAATACATTCTAAACAAATCACCTGAGAAGATTGATGCCTCGTCACCACCGGTGCCTGCTCTAATCTCAATAATGATGTTGCGAGAGTCGTTTGGGTCTTTAGGCAGTAAGGCTTTTTTAAGCGCTAGATCGAGTTGTTCTAACTTAGCCTTACCCTCTGAAATTTCTTCTTTGGCCATAGCACGCATTTCGTCATCTTCTTCTAATAGCATAACTTCAGCGGCTTCGATGTCTTCTTGTGTGGCTAAATATTGAGAAAACTGCTCATTGACTGGCGTTAGTTGTGAATACTCAATAGACAGTTCACGGAATTTGTTTTGATCTGATGCCACTGCAGGATCAGATAGCATGGCGCCCACTTCTTCTAGGCGCATGGATAGTTGCTCAAGCTTAGTTAAAATCGAATCATTCATGATTTTTTGGTTTTATTTTTAGGGACACAGCCTTTACACTGGCTCAATTGCTCAGTAGAGGCTTGTTTGATATTGCTAAAAGGCGAATGCAAGAGTTTGTTGGTCAGTTGATCAGCTAATTGACTAATAATGGCTACTGAATCCCCACCATTTTTGAGTTTTTTGAGCGCCGCCTCAACTGCCACCTCTTTAATTTGGTAAGCGTTTTGACGATAAGCTTGCACAATTTGTTCATTTGGCAGTGTTGCTAACCAGTCATCAAATTTTTTGTTTTGACCAACAATGATTTCTTCAGCCAATGTTTTTTCTCGTTGGCGAGAGTCAATATTTTCATTGACGACCTGCTGAAGATCGTCAATTGTGTACAAAAATACATCATCTAACTGAGCTACTTCTGGCTCAATATCACGTGGTATGGCAATATCGAGCATGAATATAGGCTTGTGCTTGCGTAGTTTGAGTGCAGTTTCTACCAAGCCTTTGCCAATAATAGGGACAGAGGCCGCAGTAGAGGAAATAATAATATCTGCCTCATGAATCAAGTTAGAAAATTGCTTAAGACTAACGGCTTTAGCGCCATAAAGTGAGGCGATTTTTTCTGCATTTTCAATTGTTCTATTGGCAACAATCATGTTGTTAACGCCTTTTTGACTTAGGTGTTGTGCACATAATTCAATCATTTCACCTGCGCCAATTAGCATGACGGTTTGCTCTGCTAAATCGGCAAAAATTTTCTCACTAAGTTTGACAGCGCAATAAGCTACAGAAACAGGAGATGAACCAATCCCTGTATCAGTTCTAACTTTTTTAGCGGTTGAAAAGGCGTGTTGAAATAATTTTTCTAATAATTTATTGAGTGTATTTGCTTCTTTAGCGGCGTGGTAAGCATCTTTGAGCTGACCTAAGATTTGCGGCTCACCTAAGACTAAAGAGTCTAGTCCAGTTGCCACATGGCAAATATGTTTAACAGCATCGTCGTCTTCAAAATAACTTAAATAAGGGTCGAGTTCTGAGCGCTTAATATGATGAGTGTTAGCTAAATACTCACTGAGTATTTCCTGTGCATTATCAGTATTAATAACGGCATAAACTTCCGAACGATTACAGGTGGAGAGAATGGCACAAGCTTCAACACCATTGGTATTTTTAAATTGCTCTAATGCATTGTTTAGTTCGTTAGATGCAAACGCAACTTTCTCTCGCACTTCGACCGGCGCAAGTTGGTGGTTAACACTTAGAATTGCAATATGCGGCATAAAAGAATTAATTAACAAACTCAAACAAACGCTTGATTATACAATGAGAGCCATAGTCGATGTTAGAATGAACACCCTATGAAATGGATGGTAATATTATTATTTGGGTGGTTTTTACAGGGCTGTACTACGCTCGAAAGCAAGCCTGTAAAACCCATTCCATCATTAATAATCCCCGAACAATGGCAAGCACAAGGTAGGGTGGGCGTATCAACGAATGAACGCAATCAAACCGTTGGGTTTGTCATTAAGGCTAAAAATCAAGATTACACACTCACGCTCAGTGCTTCACTCGGGCTAGGGCAGACTAGTGTTAAATCAAATGCTCAAGGCTTATGGGTGGATGGCAAGAAAATTGAGTCTAATTTAAAACAATGGATGATTAACGAATTTGGCTGGCATTTTCCAATTCAAAAGTTAGCGCCTATTTTGTTTCAGCATAAACAATCTATCGATCGTGAATGGCATGTAAACATCACCAGTTATCAGCAAATTAATGAAATTAGTTATCCTAGGATTGTGCGTCTTAATCATTTAACAAAGGCAATTAAAATCAAGCTATTGATTGGCGAGGTTAATGAGTTAAAATAATAGAAAATTTCTACAATCTCGTATGATAGAACAAGACTCTCTAGTAGGTGGACAAGATCAAGGCAGTGAAGACATTGTCATGACGTCGGTACGTCCAGACTCCCTTGGTGAATATATTGGTCAAGATGACGTCAAATCGCAAATGGCATTATTTATTAAAGCCGCTAAAAAGCGTGGTGATGCATTAGACCATTCATTAATTTACGGCCCTCCTGGCTTAGGTAAGACTACCCTGGCTAACGTGATTGCCAATCAAATGGGTGCAGGATTAAAGCAAACTTCCGGCCCAGTGTTAGAACGCTCTGGCGACTTGGCCGCTATCCTGACTAAACTTGAACCGTATGATGTTTTATTTATTGATGAAATCCATCGTCTCAATCCTGTCGTTGAGGAGATTCTCTACCCAGCCTTGGAGGATTTTAAGCTTGATATTATGGTGGGCGAGGGCGTAGCGGCACACTCTGTACAGTTGGAACTACCGCCATTTACACTGATTGGCGCCACCACGCGTGCCGGCATGCTAACTTCACCACTGCGCGATCGATTTGGTATTGTGCAACGCTTACAGTTTTATGAAGTAAAAGATTTACAAAAAATTGTTCTGCGTTCGGCTGATATTCTAGGTATTCAAATTGAAATAACTGGTGCGCTTGAAATCGCCAAACGCTCACGTGGTACACCAAGAATTGCCAACCGCTTATTGCGCCGAGTACGTGATTTTGCTGATGTGAAAACCGATGGTGTGATTCATCAGCAACTTGCCCATGAAGCTTTGATTACACTTAAAGTGGATGAACGTGGATTAGAGCAATTGGATCGAGATTATCTATCGATTATGACTCAAAAATTTTCAGGTGGGCCGGTGGGTCTAGATACACTTTCAACTGCTATTGGTGAAGATCGAGGTACGCTAGAAGACATGGTAGAGCCTTATTTAATTCAACAAGGCTTTATCATGCGAACACCGCGTGGTCGTAGCGCAACAGACTTAGCCTACTCGCATTTAGGCTTGACCAATCCTGCCAATACAAAAGATCTGTTTAATGAGTAAAAAGAGTTTTTCTTTATTATGAGTGCCTATCAAAATAGTGCAAACCTCTCAGTTCGAGTTTATTATGAAGACACAGATAGTGGCGGTGTGGTTTATTATGCTAACTATCTAAAATTTATCGAAAGAGGGCGCTCTGAATTTCTTCGAAACCTAGGCTTTGAGCAAGATGATTTAGTCGAAACGCATAATGTGATTTTTGCAGTAAGGTCAATTAATGCGGATTATCATTCACCAGCCAAATTTAATGATTTGTTGAATGTACAAACTTCAATCCAAAAAGTTGGCCATGCTAGTCTGATTTTTTCACAGAAAATAACGCCTTCAAAGCAAAATAAGGTATTATTTGAAGCACAAATAACTGTGGCATGTTTACATGCTGACAGTTTTAAACCTTGCGGTATTCCACCGATCATTTTGGAGAAAATAAATGGATAACAGTTTGTCAATTATCAGCCTAATTCTGAGCGCCGGCTTTGTGGTTCAAGTGGTTATGTTTATCTTGGTATTAATGAGTATTTACTCTTGGACGTTAATCTTATCAAAAAAGAAAACTTTAATGGACGCTAAGAGAGATGTTAAAGTTTTTCATCATCATTTTTTAGCGGACACGGATCTTGAAAAGTTACACACTCAAATCCCGAAAATTGTTTCTGACCGCACACCCATGGAGCATATCTTTGGCTCTGGTTATGGTGAGTTTATCCACTCAAAATCAACCTCTAATCAAGCATTGATCATGAATTCTGAACGTGCTTATCGCTCAATGAACACCACATCTAACAATGAAATTGATCGTCTAGATGGCGGATTGAGCGTGTTAGCAATGATTGCATCTTCTAGTCCGTACATTGGTTTATTTGGCACTGTTTGGGGGATTATGCATTCTTTTATTGGCTTGGCATCCGTTAAGCAAGCAACCATTGCTATTGTTGCACCTGGTATTGCTGAAGCTTTGATTGCAACAGCATTTGGTTTATTTGCTGCGATTCCAGCTACCATTTTCTACAATCGCTTGGTTTCTCAAGTGGAAGCCATTAACAATAAATACACCGCTTTTATTGAGGAATTGTTTGTTATTTTCCAAAGACAACAGTAATTAATAATGATTGAATTACCAAAACGCATTAGACCGAATATCGATGCGCAAATCAATATTGTGCCTTATATTGATGTGATGTTAGTGCTCTTGGTTATCTTTATGATGACCACGCCGATCATCGAGCAAGGCATTGATGTTGACTTGCCTGCTGCTGAAGCGCAGATGGTTGACTTTACTGAACAACAGCCTACCATTATTACTATTAATCGAGCGGGTGAATATTTTATTAATTCAATGGCTGACGAGGGGGCTGAAGTGAGTTCGGGCGAGCGCCTTTCATTGGGCAGAATTGCTGCACGCGTACAGGCCAGATTGCAAGTTTTCCCACAAATGAAAGTCTTTGTTCGAGGCGATCGAGAAGTGGCTTATGGCTCGGTAATTTCGCTCATGTCTTTCTTGCAAAAAAATGGGGTTGAGAAGGTGGGTATCGTAACCGAATCACCAGATGCTAAGTAGTATGAAGACAGATTTTATTAAAAAAATTAAACTGCCTGAAATCGCTAAAAGTCATCCGATTGCTTTTTGGGTGGCTGTGGTATTCCACCTTATTTTAGTGATTGGATTGTTTTTCTCTAACGTACAGCGTTGGGAAATTCCAAAGGAAGACCCTAAAAAAGCGGCCTCTAGAACTATCCCTAAAGCAGTAACAGTTGATTTGACTGAAATCAAAAAAGAAAAACAACGTCTGGTCGATATTCAAAAACAGAAAACCTTAAAAATTCAGCGCGAAGAGAAACGCTTAAGAGTTTTGGAAGATGAGCGCTATCAAAAACAAAGAAAAATTAACCAACTCAAAGCCAAAACTCAAAAAGAGAAGCAAGCTAAAGACTTAGCAGAAAAGAAGCGTAAAGCCGCTGAAGAGAAAAGAAAGGAGGCCGAGAAAAAAGCCAAAACTGCCGAAAAGAAAAAACAAGAAATTGAAGAATTACGTAAAGTTGAATCCAAAAAATTTAACAAAGAGCAGTCTAAGCGCGCTTTAACCAAAGAGATACAAGCTGAAGAAGATCAAGATAGAGAGATTGCGCAAGAAGATATATTGAATGAACTTAAAGTTAATTACATTAATCAAATTGCTTCCAGAGTGCATAATCAATGGCGTTACCAAGGTGCGAAAGATAGCTGGGGTTGTGATGTTCACATCTTGCAAGATGTCGATGGCAATGTACAAAGTGTGAATGTGCAGACTTGTAATATTGATAACAATGCGAAGGCAAAATCATTTAAAAATGCTATTGAACGGGCAGTATATAAAGCCTCGCCATTGCCACCTGCGCCAGACAAGAGTGTGTTTGATCGTGAAATCCTGTTCCACTTTAGAGTGAACTGATGATAGAGCTTGATAGCATTACTGACGATCAAAAAAACAAGCTTACTCTTCAGTTGACGCAAATTATGGAGCAGTGGAAATTAGCTGATCAAGATCAGATTACGCTATTAGGTTTGCCAAAATCATTCAAGGCCAGACATCTGTATTTGTATAGAAGAGGTGACAAATCTTTTGACTTTGACCAAACTTCTATTAACCGTAGCGAAATGATTTTAGGTATTCATGAATCGCTTGGTACAACCTTCCCTACCAATCGCGAATATGCGGCTATTTGGCTCAAGCGACCCGTTAAAAAGTTTAAACACAAAGCGCCATTAGAGCTAATGTTGAGTGGTGATACCGGCATGAAACGTGTTTGGTTCTTTCTAGATTGTACGCAAAGCTGGAAGGATTAAATAGATGAAAAAGCCAAATCTAATTGAAGTGAAAACACAAACTGAAGCACTATATACGCTTAGAGTATTGACTAACAATCTTGATGATTTACTGATTGAAATTGCTGATCTGGCCAGTAAGAATAAAAAACAATTTCAACATGCGCCTGTTATTCTTGAGATTGAAAATAAACATTTTCAGGCTAATGAGTTGGCGGTATTAATAGAAATCCTAACCCAGAATGACATGGTGGCAGTGGGGATTCGTTCACGCAAACAAGAGTTAATTGATTTTGCTAAATTTTCAGGCTTGGCAGTGTTTGGCAAATCATTAACACCGAGCAAGCCAAAAAAACCTAAAAAGATCATTAATGACGAATCACCGAATCCGCATCAAGACAAAGTTTATCAAGCGCCTAAGATTGTCGCTAACAAGGTTTATTCATCAGCGCAAGTGGTGGCAATGAATAGTGATTTAGTATTATTGGGTGTGGTTAAGTCAGATGCAGAAGTCATGTCATACGGTAGTGTTTCTGCTTATAAAGAAGTACAAGGTAAGGTATTTGCTGGGATTTCTGGTGATGAAAAAGCCACTATTTTTATTCATTCTTTCAATGCGCAATTGGTTTCTATTGCTGGCGTGTATAAAAAGTTTGATGTAGTGCCAACCAAGCTTTATGCGCGCTCAGTCATGATTGATTTAAACAAAGGTAAATTAAGGTTTCAAATAGTATGAATACACAAGATTTTTTACTAGAACTCGGCACAGAAGAACTGCCACCAAAGTTATTAAAGCAGTTATCTAGCGCACTTACAAACAATGTGACCACACAATTGTCTGAGCTTAATTTGTCATACACCAAGGTTGCCTCTTTCGCCACACCAAGACGCCTAGCTGTATTGGTGAATGACCTACAATGTCAGCAAGAAGACCAACTTATTGAACGTAAAGGCCCTGCAGTCAGTGCACCTGAACAAGCAGTTGAAGGTTTTGCCAAATCATGTGGTGTTACTAAATCTGATCTAGAGCAAAAATCTTTTGGCAAGGCAGACTATTACTTCTTTACCAAAGAACAAAAAGGCTTAAAAACACAAGATTTATTACAAGACATTGTTGATACAGCCATTAAAAAAATACCCATTACACGCGCAATGCGCTGGGGTGATTTAGACTTTAACTTTGTTCGCCCAACACATTGGTTGATCATGATGTTAGATGGCGACGTAGTAGAAGCCACAGTCATGGGTTTAACCAGTGGTAACACGACTCGAGGCTTGCGTTTTACTGGTGAGCAAACGTTTAGCATTGATAATGCTGGCGATTATCGACAAACTTTGTTCGATAAAGCGAAAATTGAAGTGGATTTTGATGCACGTAAAGAAATGATTCGTGAACAGGTTGTACAAGTCGCACTTGATTGCCAATCGAATGCAGTGATTGATGAGTCATTATTAGAAGAAGTTTGCGCTTTGGTTGAATACCCGTGCGCATTTTCAGGTGGCTTTGATGCAAGATTTTTAGAGGTGCCAGAAGAGGCGCTTATCTCTGCCATGAAATCACACCAAAAGTATTTTCACATGGTGGATGATAATGGTAAATTATTGCCAACCTTTATCTCGGTTGCCAATATTGAATCTAGTGATTTATCAGTAATTATCGATGGCAACGAGCGCGTGATTAGACCACGCTTAACTGACTCAGAGTTTTTCTGGGAGCAGGATAAAGCCAATTCCTTGGCTTCACGCTTACCTAAATTAGATCGTGTCTTATTTATGAAGTCTTTAGGCTCTATGGGTGACAAAGCCAAACGTATTGAATTATTGTCAATCTATATTGCCAACGTCATTGGCGCTAATGCTGATTACAGTGCTCGTGCAGGCCTATTGGCTAAAACCGATTTAGTCTCTGATATGGTCGGTGAATTTGCCGATTTACAAGGCGTGATGGGTGGTTATTATGCATTGAATGATGGTGAAGATACTGCTGTGGCAACCGCCATTAGCGAGCATTACCACCCAAGGTTTGCAGGCGACACTTTACCATCAACGGCTGAAGGCTTAGTGGTAGCAATTGCCGATAAGCTTGATACCATTACAGGTATTTATGGTATTGGCCAAGGCCCAACGGGTTCGAAAGATCCGTATGCTCTTCGACGGATGGCATTAGGCCTATTAAGAATCATGGTGGAGGCTGAGCTTAAACTTGATCTTAAAGCGCTTATTAAGCAATCACTCGAGTTGCACGCTTCAGAAGTTGACAGATCGAGTGCAGACGCCATCTACCAATTTATGATGGATCGTTTACGTGCTTATTACAAAGAGCAAAAAGTTAGCGCTAAAGCATTTGAAGCTGTATTGGCAGTACGACCAGAATCACCGTATGATTTTCACCTAAGAGTGGCAGCATTAAATGAATTTACCAACGACAGTGCGTCAGCTAGCCTGATTGAGGCTAATAAACGTATTGCCAACATGCTTAAAGACCATCAAGATTTAGGCACTCAAGTTGATAGTAGTGTGCTGGTTGAGGCTGCAGAAAAAGCATTATTTGAAGCAACAACAGTCGTTGCTAAACAGCTTAATACCAATCATGATTACACTCAATCAATGAGAGAATTGCTTAGCCTTAAAGAGACGATCGACACTTTTTTTGATGAGGTGATGGTCAATTCTGACGATGAAATACTTAAACGTTCTCGTCTAACATTACTTAACTGGATAAGAGCATTGTTCTTATCAGTAGCAGACGTTTCTTATCTTTCGTAGTGAAGGCTTTAATTCAGCGTGTTAGTCGTGCTCAGGTTGAAGTTAATAATCAAATAACAGGGCAGATCGATCAAGGTTTATTGGTGTTTGTTGGTATTGAAAAATACGATGAATTTGCCGAAGTCGATAAAATGATTAAACGCCTGTTGTCGTATCGCGTGTTTTACGATGCTGACGATAAAATGAATCTATCGGTTACTGACGTTAAAGGAGGTGTTTTACTTGTTTCACAATTTACCTTAGTTGCAGATACCAGTTCTGGAACACGGCCTGGATTTTCCACCGCCAAACCACCCGTCGAGGCCGAAGAACTGTATGACTATTTTGTTCATCAAATACAAAAAGCACATGACACAGTAGCCACAGGTATTTTTGGTGCTGACATGCAGGTATCACTCACCAATGATGGCCCAGTAACCTTTTTATTAGAATGTTAGATTTTATTACCCAAGCTATAGCGGACTATCATCAATATTTTGTCTGGATGGGGATAGTATCTTTTGTTTTTTTTGTTGGTAGCCTTCTATTAACCCCTTTTCTATTAGGTAAGATTCCTCAGGATTATTTCATCCATACCAACCAACACAAAGTTGAAATCGAACACCTTGGCCATTTGATCATTGTCGTTATTAGAACATTGATTGGCTTTGTGCTTTTAATTGCTGGCATTATTATGCTGGTAACACCAGGCCAAGGCATTATTTCTATTTTGTTGGGTTTATTCTTAATGGAATTTCCAGGCAAGCGTAAGCTGGAGCTGAAGTTAATTAATCATGAGCCAACATTCAAAGCACTCAATTGGCTAAGAGGTAAAGCCGGTAAGGACCCATTTGATCGATGAAAGAGAGTAGATTGGTTCTTATTATTTTATTGATCACCTTTGTGATTTATAGTGTGTTTTATCTAAGCACACGTGATGTTGAAATCCCTGACAACCAAGCTATGCCTTGGCAAAGCTATGTTAATGATCAAGGCAAAACCGTTGTTTTTGACCTAACCATGGATGAGAGTACATTAGCTGAATCTATGCGCCTATTTGGCACCGAGGTCGAGGCCTCTTTGTTTGAAGACAAAGACCAAAAGAAAACACTAGAAATTTTCTTTTCAAATACCAAAGTAGGAGGTATTTCAGCAAAGGTTATTATCAATTTAGCACTCAATGATCAGCAATTTAATTACTTGAGTGACAACATCAAAGAAACTGAAGTCATGCCGAGCGGTAATAAAAAAACCATCTTTAACCAGGCAGGTGAATCTTCAATGTTTGGCTTAACCATTAGTGCGCTAACCTTTATTCCGAGTGCTGACTTATCAGCCGACACCTTGTTAGGTTTGTTTAAAAAGCCAGCACGTGTTGAGCTGGTTGAGCCCGGTGTTGAGTATTGGTATTATCCTAGTAAAGGTCTACGAATTATTGTGGATGCTGAGCGTAAAGAAATACTAGAATTCTATAATCTTTAAGTGTGGCCATTATGATCAAAATGTACGGCATTAAAAATTGTGACACCATTAAAAAGGCACAGAAGTTTTTAGAGGTGCAAGGTGTTGAATTTGAATTTATTGATTTTCGTCAAAACCCAATTGATGAGCAAACTCTACAAAGCTTTGTTGATGCTTTGGGTTGGGATAAAGTCATTAATAAGCGCTCAACCACGTATCGTAATCTTAGCGATACTGAAAAACAAAACATTACTTTAGCGTTGACGTTAAAAAACCCAACGCTTATCAAACGTCCCGTCTTAGTGACGGGGAGTGATATAAACGTTGGGTTTAATGAAAAACTTTATCTGAGTTTGATTTAGGCCTTATCTTCTTTCTCTGCAATTTCCTTGCGTACCATTGCCATATCAAGCTCTTTGGCTTTATTAAGTACAGCTTCAAGATCTGATTCAGCCATAGCACCTGGTTGAGAGAAAATAGCAATTTGTTCTCTGAAGATCATCAGTGTTGGAATAGAGCGAATTTGGAATCGACCGCCTAACTCTTGCTCATCTTCAGTGTTAATTTTTGCAAATGTCACACCATCAATTTTCTCACTCATTGCTTCATAAGTTGGCGCAAATTGCTTACAAGGGCCACACCATGGCGCCCAAAAATCTAGAATAACAATATCATTGTTCTGAATTGTTTCATCAAAATTATCCTTGTTTAGTTCTAATACTGCCATTTTCTTACCCTTTAAATTTGAAAAAATAAAAGTATATCATATAATCCTGATATATATTAAACAAAGCCAAGCAACTGATAAAATATTTTTATGAAAATATTAGGGGTTGATCCCGGCTCAAGAGTCACAGGCTTTGGTTTAATCGAAGCACAAAAACTCAAATTTAACTATATTGCCAGTGGCTGCATTCGCACCAAAGGCGAGCTGACTGATCGTATCACCACCATCTTTATTGAGATTGATCAACTGATTAAACAGTATCAGCCCGATATTGTGGTGATTGAGCGCGCCTTTATGCGTCCTGATCGCCCCAACCCAGATGCTGCGATTAAGCTAGGTCATGCGCGAGGTGCTATTATTTCTGCCGCAGGGGTGAATGGCATTGCTATGGTGGAATACAGTCCTAATCAAATTAAAAAAGCGGTTGTTGGTAAAGGACATGCTACCAAAGATCAAGTTTCTTATATGGTGCAAGAATCTTTAAAACTCAATAAAGCCCCACAAGAAGATGCGGCAGATGCATTAGCAGGCGCAATGTGCCATGCTTATCACAGTTTATAAATTAGGCTTCAACCAAAGTAAACTTTAATATCACCAAATTCAGGTAGTTCTCTTACTACTTCGGTTAACTTGTCCAAGATCTCATCGTAGCTTTTGTCAGAAGATAAGCATGAAAGTGGCAAAAAGAAATCCACATGGATCTTACCATCAAGATAATGCAATTGGATACGTTTGATCTCACCATCACATTGATTGTTAAATAAAGCCTTGTTAAGAATACCAAGTGCTTGGGCACGTTCAGGTAAGTTTTCGCAAGGTGCAGCAGTTTCGTCATCCTCAGGGTCGATATGTACAGTAACGTCGTGCAAGTCTTCTAAACATTCCTTAGCTACACGCTCAACACTTACGCTAATAATATGACCTTCACTCACACTTAAAAATGGGTCTACTTGTACATGTACGTCGGCTGATATGGCTTGGCCGATTTTACGAGTACGTAATGAATGGACATTATTAACCCCACTAATCATGCCAATAGTATGGCGTAGTTGCTCTACTTGTGCAGCGTCAATTGAAGTGTCTACTAACTCTTTAGTGGCGCCAATACCTAACTTCCAGGCAATGTAAATCACCATCAAACCAACCACAATAGCTGCAACTCCGTCGAGGTATAGATAACCATTCAAGCTACCTAAAATACCAATAAACACCACAATCGATGACAATGCGTCAGAGCGATGGTGCCAAGCATTTGCCTTAAGCATTTCTGATTTATAAGTCTTAGCTACTTTGAGTGTGTACCAGTACAAAGCTTCTTTAGAGAAGATTGATAGGGCAGCAACACTTAAAAGTAAAGCACTGTGTGTGAGCTCACTCGGACTACTTAGACGATTAAATGCATCAAAGATGATGCCTGTACCAATAATGGCTAAGATGATTGACAGACCAAGTGTGGCAACAGTTTCAAATCGCTCATGGCCATACGGATGCTCCTCATCTGCTTCATCGGCTGAGTGTTTGGCTGCATACCAAACCACGCCATCAGATAAAAGATCCGAGAATGAATGAATACCATCCGCAATCAAAGCGCCAGAGTTACCGAACATACCTGCCATGACTTTAAAGACAGCTAATAGAAAATCAACAATAGCACCAACTATAGTAACTTTTTGACTGGCCTTTGTACGTATTTCTGAATTCATTAACTGTTAGATAGTTTTTGTTAATTATGACATTTTATGACATCTGGGTATCAATATTTTATTTTTCATTTTTTTAAATTACTAATGCAAATGCAAATGAGAACTGGTATCATTTTGCTTTTATAAAATAATTAATTTAGGAATAAATAAAATGATACAAATGCCAAGCTTTATTATGGGGTTCAGAGAAGGTTTAGAGGCCTTTCTTCTAATAGCTATTGTTTTGCAATATATTACAAAGATTGACAAAGAACACTTAAAAAACAAGATCACTCAAGGTAGTGTTGCAGGTGTTATTATTTCTATAATTTTGGGTTTGTTATTAAGTCGATTTTCTGAGTATTTGGGAGGCGTTTCAAGTTTAACAAAGTTATGGGAAAGTGCAGCCAGTTTAGTGGCTTTATTACTTGTATCTGTTTTTATTATTTGGATGATTCGACATGGTACTAACATGTCTCAACATGTCAAAGAACAAGTGGGTAAAAATATTTCTGCTAGCGCATTATTCTGGATCTCATTTATTATTATTGCCCGAGAGGGTACTGAAATAGCGATCTTTTCCTTTGCAGGGAAATATCCATTTGATATAGTCATTATGGGTGTTCTGTCAGCTCTAGTATTGTCTGTCTTAATCTTTTATTCGTTGATTAAAGTTAATTTAGCTGTTTTATTTAAAGTTACTTTGGCTTATTTAATTTTACAAGCCGGGTTTTTATTAGGTTACTCATTACATGAAGGTTTTTCAGCATTAAAGGGGTATGGAATGATTACGCCAGATAGTTTTGTTTTTGATAAGGCATTTAATGTTGCAAAAACAATATTTAGTCATAAAGACGGTGCTCTAGGAATCCCTTTACATGTATTGTTTGGTTGGTACTCTAAACCTGAATGGATTCAGTTTATTGTGCAGTATTTATTTACCTTTTCTATGTTTGGTTATTGGGTTTCGTACAACAAAAGATTGGCGGCAACTAAGTAGTTGCAATATTCGTAATATTGAAGATAGGTTAAAAAACCATTCTGAGAACTCTAAATCAGTAAAATACCCTTAATTATTAAGGATTTATTGCTAAACATGAGTCAGTCATTATTAAATATAGAAGGCGTATTATCAGCATCCATTGATGCAGGTATTAAGAATAATGACGCCCTAGATTTATCTATTATTTATTTGACAGAAAGCACAACAACGGCTGCCGTATTTACTCAGAATGTTTTTTGTGCAGCGCCTGTAGTCGTTGCTAAAAATCACCTTAATCATCATCCTAAAGCACTACTCATTAATAGCGGTAATGCCAATGCAGGTACGGGCACGCAAGGTATGGAAAACACATTGCACACTTGTGCGTGTTTGGCCAGTGAGCTTAGTATTGATATCGAGCAAGTGTTGCCATTTTCAACCGGTGTGATTGGCCAGCAACTTGATATTTCTAAGTTTGATGTCGGCATTCCTAAAGCAATTGTTAAATTATCGAGTGATTCGATGAGTGGTGTTGCTAAGGGAATACTAACCACTGATCTAGTTGAAAAAACCGCCTCAAAGCAATTTGAAGTGAATGGCAAGATGGTAACCATTAGTGGTGTCGCTAAAGGTTCTGGCATGATTCGCCCTGATATGGCAACCATGCTCAGCTTTATTTTTACTGATGTTAAATCAACTCAAGCCAAATTACAACAATGCTTAACAACTTCTGTCAACCAATCGTTTAATCGTATTACAGTAGATGGTGACACCTCAACCAATGACGCTTGCACACTCAGTGCAACCGGTGCAAGTGGTGTGGATATTCATGATTGTGTTGATGAGTTTCAACGAGCGCTTGATGAAGTGACTCAATCTTTAGCGCATCAAATTATTAAAGACGGTGAGGGCGCTACTAAGTTTGTCGAGGTCTGTGTGAAGGGTGGTGTGAGTAACGCAGACTGCCTAGAAGTGGCTTATACGGTTGCCCATTCTCCATTGGTGAAGACTGCACTATTTGCAAGTGATGCAAATTGGGGTCGTATCTTGGCGGCAGTTGGTCGTGCAAATATTAGCGGCTTAACCATCGAAGATATTAATATTTATCTGAACGAGGTGAGTATTATCCAAGCTGGCGAGCCAGATGAAAGCTACACAGAAGTAGCGGGCAGTGCCGAGATGGCAAAAGATACAATTGTAATCACCATTGAGATTGGTGAGAGTGACACGCAAGAAAGCGTGTGGACCACAGATTTCTCATATGACTATGTAAAAATCAACGCGGAGTATCGTACTTAAATTTATGAGCATGCATCGATTATTAATTTCTTGTCCTGATGCACATGGTTTGGTCGCCAAAGTGAGTCAGTTTATTTTTGAACATAATGGCAATATTAAAGAAGCACACCATCATCTTGATGATTTAAATAAACGCTTTTTTATGCGTATCGAGATTGAATCAACCTCTTTGTCTTGTTCGATTGAAGATTTTCAATCTGATTTTGAAATTATTGCTAAAACTTACAACATGGCTTGGTATTTGAATGATACCTCTAAGTTAAAGCGTATTTTGATTATGGGTTCTAAAAGCTCACACTGTGTGGCTGACCTATTACACCGCGGGCATGAAAATGAACTCGAGGGTGAAATCATCGGTGTATTATCTAACCATCAGCGATTATCCAAACTGGCCAGTTGGTACGACGTGCCTTTTAAGCAAGTGAGTATTGAAGCAAATACTAAGGAAGCAGATATTGTCAGTATGACACAGGCCGTGATTGACTTTAAGCCAGATGTGGTGGTGTTAGCACGCTATATGCAAATCATTCCACAAGATTTGTGTAAGCACTTCGAGGGTAAGATTATTAATATTCATCATTCGTTCTTACCATCTTTTGTAGGCGCTAATCCTTATAAGCGTGCAGCCGAACGAGGCGTTAAACTGATTGGTGCTACTTGTCATTATGTGACGGCTGATTTAGATGAAGGCCCGATTATTGAGCAAGATGTAGTACGTGTTGACCACGCAGACAGTGCTGATGATATGAAAAAAATGGGCCAGGATATTGAAAAGATTACGCTTGCAAAAGGCTTACAGTATCACCTAGAAGATCGGGTGCTAACTTGTAATAATAAAACGATTGTATTTTCTTAAAGTTGACTTATTGTAAGTTGCTGTTTTCCACAATAAAATCTTTAAAGCGCTGAGCAATGGGTGAGAGTTTGCTCTTAGCATGATGAACTACATACCAATGACGGGTAATTGGAAATTTATCGGTATTGAGTTGCTTAATAATACCATTTTGTAATTCTAATTTAACCGTGTGTTTAGACACAAAACCAATTCCCAACCCTGCTTGTACAGCTTCAATAATCGCTTCATTTGAGTTAATCTCAATATCAGAGTTAAATTTCATACCGGTAATGCGCTCAATAGTAATGCGTGTGCCCGAACCTTGTTCGCGAGTAATAAGTGTTTCATTATTAAGGGCTTTAATCGAATTATTTTTATTTTTAAGCAGTGGATGATCAGGATGAGCGATGACAATCAAAGGGTTTTCCATGAAAGGCTTGGTTATCAGTGGCATATCTACGGGCGGCTCACCCATAATAACAAGATCAGTTTCATTATTATTGAGTTTTTCAAGTAGTGATTTGCGGTTGGTTACTTCTAAGAAAAACGTCATCTTTGGGTATTCTTTTTTAAACTTTGCAAGCACTCGAGAAACAAACGAATTGGTTGTAGTGGCAACAGCGATTTGCAAATGACCCGCTTCAGGGTCAAGTGTTTGTTCAATGTCTGATCGAGTTTGTTCAAGTTTATCGATAACCTCTAGGCAGGTTTGATAGAGTTTTTTTCCAATAAAAGTTGGAGAGAGGCTTTTGCCACGAACATTGAGTAAATCTGAACCAATATTTTTAGTCAGTTGTTTAATTTGCATATATACAGCTGGCTGAGTAATATTCAATTCTTTACTGGCTTTTGTAAAGCTTTTAAGACGTACAACAGCCTCGAAGCTATACAGCTGTTTTAGGGTGTAATTAATCATAAGTAAATCTTATTATTTACTAAATAAATATTATTTTACATTATTTGAGTGTTATTGTATGATTGACCTTTTTTAATAGATAGGAGTCCACAATGGATCAATCGAATAGATATGCTGATTTGTCATTAGACGAAGATACGCTATTAGCTGAAGGCGGCCATATACTTGTTGCCTACACAATGACACCAATGCCAGGTTTCTTTGGTTACTTAGAAACTGCTGCTCACTTTGCTGCAGAGTCGTCTACTGGTACAAACGTAGAAGTATCAACTACAGATGATTTTACTAAAGATCTAGATGCAATGGTATACGAAATTGATGAAGCTAAAGGCATCATGAAAATCGCTTACCCATGTGGCTTGTTTGACCGTAACTTAATTGACGGTCGTGCAATGGTTGTTTCTTTCCTTACATTGGCTATTGGTAATAACCAAGGTATGGGCGATGTACAGTGTGCACAAATGATTGACTTCCATGTTCCTAAGCAAATGTTGGATATTTTTGACGGTCCTTCTGTTGATATTACAGATTTATGGAACCTATTAGGTCGTGATCGTAACGATGGTGGTTACATCGCTGGTACGATTATTAAGCCTAAGTTAGGTTTACGTCCTAAGCCTTTCGCTGAAGCAGCATACCAATTCTGGTTAGGTGGCGACTTCATCAAAAACGATGAGCCTCAAGGTAACCAAGTTTATGCTCGTATGAAGGATGTAACTCCTTTGGTTTCAGATTCTATGAAGCGTGCACAAGATGAGACTGGCGAAGCTAAGATCTTCTCTGCAAACATTACTGCTGACGATCACCATGAAATGTGTGCTCGTGCTGACTACATCTTAGAAGCATTTGGTGAGAACGCTCACCATGTTGCATTCTTGGTTGACGGCTATGTTGGTGGTTGTGGTATGGTTACTACAGCACGTCGTAACTACCCTGAACAATATTTACATTACCATAGAGCTGGTCACGGTGCGATTACGTCTCCTTCTTCAGTTCGTGGTTACACTGCATTCGTTCTTGCTAAGCTTTCTCGCCTTATGGGTGCGTCTGGTATCCATGTGGGTACAATGGGTTACGGTAAGATGGAAGGTGGTGCAGATGATAGAAACATTGCATACATGATTGAGCGTGATAGCGCTGATGGTCCAGTTTATCACCAAGAGTGGTTCGGCATGAAGCCGACTACACCAATTATTTCTGGTGGTATGAACGCTCTACGTCTTCCAGGCTTCTTTGAGAACCTAGGTCACGGTAACGTAATCAACACTTCTGGTGGTGGTTCTTACGGTCATATTGATTCTCCTGCAGCAGGCGCTAAGTCACTACGTCAAGCATATGATTGCTGGATGGCTAAGGCTGACCCAATTGAATTTGCTAAAGATCACAATGAATTTGCTCGTGCATTCGAGTCGTTCCCTGGTGATGCAGATTCTCTATACCCTGGTTGGAGAGACAAGCTAGGTGTTCACAAGTAAACCTTGTAACTCTTAGTTATAAAAAGCCTCTGCTACATGCAGGGGCTTTTTTTTCTAAGAAACACTTACATAAGCAAGAATAACGCCTTTTGCTTATGTAAGTGTTTCAAGCCATACAAGCCACTACATTAAGGAGTGGACAACATTAATTAAGGATAGAACTATGTCAGATTTCGATATCAATCAATTTAAAATTAAATTAGAGCCATTTTACGAAGCACAATCAAACGAGGCAGAACTTTACACTGCAGCATACAATGCACGCCTACCAGTGATGGTTAAAGGCCCAACAGGTTGTGGTAAGTCTCGCTTTATTGAGCACATGGCATACAAACTAGGAAAACCTATTATTACTGTTTCTTGTAATGAGGATATTACTGCATCTGACTTAATCGGCCGATACTTACTTGATGCAAATGGCACTCGCTGGGTAGATGGTCCGTTAACACTAGCAGCACGTCATGGTGCTATTTGTTATCTTGATGAGATTGTAGAGGCACGTCAAGACACTATGGTGGTTATTCACTCGTTAACAGATCACCGTCGTGAGTTAATGTTAGACAAAAAAGGTGAGCTAGTTAAAGCGCACCCTGATTTCCAATTGGTGATCTCGTACAATCCTGGTTACCAGTCACTCATGAAAGACCTTAAGCAGTCAACCAAGCAGCGCTTTACTGGCATGGATTTTGATTATGCTTCAGCTGAGCTTGAAGCTTCAATTGTTACCACAGAGTCAGGTGTGGATGCTGATACGGCGGCTAAGCTGGTGAAGCTTGCACAAACAACGCGTAATTTGGTTGGTCACGGCCTTGATGAGGGCGCATCAACACGTTTGCTTAATTATGCGGGAACACTCATCGCTTCAGGCGTTGAAGTTAAAGATGCGTGCCATATGGCGCTTGTTTGCCCAATTACTGATGATGTAGAGGTTCGCACAACCATGGGTGGTGCAATTGACGCTATCTTTGGTTAGAGATCAGTTAATAACGTGACTAAGGAAATCCTATACCAGCCCCTAGATTGTTCATTTGAATCAGTTCAAGAGGTTTTTTCTTTAAATATTGAGCAAGCAACTGAAAAACTCTCTGAGAAAAGTCTGAGTGAATATTATAAAGGTGCAGAGTTCTTGTCTAAGATTGGACAGGGCGACAAACTTTCGATCGCCTTCCTTAAGACAATGCCTTGGGCGGGGGAGTATTTTGGCGATGGCAGTATTAAGAAAATTGTTGATTTCGCCTATAATAAGATTTGTAGAACCCCTAATAAGCCAGCAGTTGAAGGTTTTTTAGATAGTTTTATTATTGTTGTTGAGCATATCAATAAAGATCAACTAGATGAGTACCTGGATTTGATTGAATACCATTTATCTGAAACAACTTTTTCAATTCATGGTATTCATGATACGCATGCATCGCCCTCATTAAAGGCGATGCTTGGTAATATGCGCTTATTGTTAGAGCAATTAGAATTTAATGGTATTTATGAGTGGATTAATTACGGTCTTAGATATTTTCGAGATCATCCAGAACGTCAAGAAGAATATTTTTCACTTTCTACGGCTGATTCAAAAGCAGTGTTTCAGCGCCAACGAAAAGGTTTATTGTTTTCTGATATTGAGCGTCCAATCAACTTGTTTCAACGCGCACTATGGAAGACGGATTTTATGTACGCCCCGTATTCACCAGACTTTGAAAAATTAGAACATTTTCACCCTTATTTAGAAGACGATGTTATTCGTTTACCTGATATTTATGAAGAATTAAATGGTGTTAATGCTTGCCGACGCTATATGGCTTTGGTGGCGCATTTGATCGCACATCATCAATTTACCACTAAGATTGTAGCTGACAATGTGTCACCACAACAGCGATTCTTTACCGAAGTATTTGAGGATGCACGTGTTGAATATTTAGCTATACAGGAGTATCCCGGTTTAAAACGTTTGTGGTTAAGTTTAATACCGATAGTTGATGAATTTGATTGCGATGATACACAGCAATCTTGTTTGCGCCATCGAGCTATAATGTTGACGCGTGCACTGATTGATGACAACCACCCATACAAAAATCCGATTATTTTAGAATATGTTGAGAAGTTTAAGGTTTTAATGGCTAAGGGTGTGTCAACATCATCAGACAGTTTGAGTCTTGGATTGGGTTATTTAATTAAAACTAGAAGTGCATCTGATGCATTAGGAAAAATTTACTTTAAAAATACTGAAGTGACTTACCGTGATGACAATCGTTCAATATGGTTGTTTATTGAAGAATTTGACGAAGAAGACAATATTTTTGAGCGTCAAAAAAAATCTGAAGACGAAGACGAAGACCAGGTTGAAGTCATACCACCTCATTATTATGATGAATGGGATTATGCGCACAAGTCTTACAAGCCTGATTGGGCGGCGGTTTATGAGAGGCTTCATACACATACAGATGCCTCTAAAATTGATCGAATTTTAGAAAAACATTCAGCGTTAGTTAAACAGCTTAAAAAAGTGTTGGATTTACTTAAGCCGCAAAATAAAAAACGCATAAGGTATCAAGAAGAGGGTGCAGAGCTAGATTTGGATATTGCACTTAGAAGTGTAATTGATATTAAAAACGGCACTCAGCCAGACACACGAATTAATGTTGATTTTGAACATGATTCTCGCAGTGTATCGGTTTTATTGTTGCTTGATCTATCGCAGTCTCTGAATGAAGTGGTTGGTGATACAGGGCAAACTATCCTGGAGCTTTCACAAGAGGCGGTATCACTTTTAGCATGGGCGGTAGAGCAGCTTGGCGATAATTTTGCTATTGCTGGATTTAATTCAGATACTAGACAGAAGGTGATGTATTACCACATTAAAGGCTATAGTGAGCATTGGGATGAAGCAGTGAAGTCGCGTCTAGCCGACCTTAAAGCTGAACTTTCAACGCGCATGGGTGCGGCTATTCGTCATGGCGCGCATTATCTAGATA
>OFCC01000002.1_pt1 | contig 85803 bp, 90 predicted proteins | sample 1520671 | NCBI WGS metagenome assembly OFCC01 (sample SAMEA3696450, study PRJEB22514) | metagenome | biome: water; feature: marine; material: hydrothermal vent | place: Pacific Ocean | collected 2014-08-16 | depth 1514 m | reverse complement strand
TGGCATTTGTGTGGCGATTGCTTGGTATATATCCTCTGGACCGATGGGGCAAGAACTACTTGAAGAAGCAGAAATGATGGATGCAAAACCTTACGCCTTAGGCGCACAATCCCTGACCTTTGTCGCACCTTCTGGACACTTTTCTGCATTAGTGAGCTCTACATTTGACTCAGCCTATATTACATTTGCACTCATTGCTGGTTTAGGGGTGCTAGTGGGTTCATTCTTTTATGCTATATTAAACCAATCATTTCGCTTGGAATGGTTTAGTTCAATTAGCGATTTCATCAATCATATTGTTAGTGGATTATTAATGGGAATAGGTGGTGTACTTGGTATGGGTTGCACGATTGGACAAGGAGTGACTGGTGTGTCTACACTGTCATTAGGCTCGTTAATTGTTTTAGGATCTATCGTATTTGGATCAGCTCTCACGATGAAAATTCGATACTATCAACTTGTGTACGAAGATGAGGCTAATCTTTATACAGCCACAATGGCCAGCCTAGCTGATTTAAAATGCATACCAAACAAATGGAGATGCTTAGATCATGTCTAACTCATTGCTACAATCTGCCAAAGAAGTTATCCTCACCGAAGCTCAGTCTGTCTTTGATTTGGCCAATCGTCTTGACGATAGTTTTGTTGATTCTTGTAAACTTATTCAAAATTGTGCAGGTAAAGTGGTTTTGATCGGCATGGGAAAATCTGGTCATATTGGCAATAAAATTGCAGCAACTTTTGCTTCAACTGGCACACCAGCTTTTGCCGTACACCCTGGTGAAGCCGGCCATGGTGACTTAGGTATGATCACTGAAGGTGACGTAGTGATTGCAATTTCTTATTCGGGTGAATCTGATGAAATTATGACTTTGGTGCCAGTCATTCAACGCCTTGGCGTATCAATTATTGGGATGACAGGTAATGCCAACTCTTCAATTGGTGGTGTTTGTAACGTACACCTTGATGTCAGCGTTGAAAAAGAAGCCTGTCCGCACAACTTAGCACCCACTTCATCTACCACAGTTGCATTGGCCATGGGTGATGCACTAGCCGTGAGCTTACTGACTGACAAAGGCTTTAGTCCCGATGATTTTGCTAGGTCCCACCCGTCTGGTGCACTCGGTAGACGCTTACTCACTTTTGTTAAAAACATTATGAAGACCGGTGATGACATTCCAGCGGTAAGTACTGACACCAAACTGCTGGATGCACTGTTGGTAATGAGTCAGAAAAAACTCGGCATGGTACTAATTACTGACAATAGCACTCTATTAGGTATTTTTACTGATGGTGATTTGAGACGTGTATTGGAAGCTCATAGTGATATTCAATCACTCACGATTGGCGATGTCATGACGGCTAATTGCAAATCAATATCGGCAGACAAGCCCGCCGTGGTTGCGGTGCAAATCATGGATGAATTCAACCTCAACTCGTTGCCAGTTGTTGATAATGACAATCAAGTGGTTGGCGCGATTAACACGCACACACTCATGCAAGCCAAGATAATCTAAATTTAATTACGGCGTCTTTTTTCCTTCCACCCCTCAAAGGGGATGGAAGGAAAAAAGACTTGCAACTGCTAATTAATTAATCTCTCTATGCCCCACCAAAATCCAATCAGTGCAATGAGTATTGAAGTTGGCACAACCGCCAACTGTCGATAATTCAATTTTAGCTTGCGTAGTGTCAACAGTGCACTGACCACACCTAAGACAATAACAATTTGTGCCAACTCTACGCCCACGTTAAAACCAATCAAGGTGGTTACAAAAGAATCCGGTGCCATCTCGAACTCTTTGAGCATGGTGGCAAAACCCAAACCATGAATTAGACCAAATAAAAATACAACAATACTTTTACGCTTGATGGATTGGTGCGTCATCAAATTCTCAATCGCCACATAAACAATAGAAAAAGCAATCAGTGGTTCAACAATACGTGCCGATACCTCCACCACGCCAATCATTGCTAAGCCTAATGTCAGCGTGTGTGCTAGTGTAAACGTAGTAACCAATAATAATAATTGTCGCCATAATAAGGACGAAAGTGCCATGCCCACAATAAATAAAATATGATCCCAACCTTTAGGAATCACATGGTCAAATCCAATCGAAGTAAATTGCAAAAAGCGCTGGGTGGTGGTGAGTGGTTCTGGATGGTTGATGTCAATCACACTACTGGGTTTTCCATTGCGTAGCCATTGCCATTGACTCCAATTATATTCATCCTTTTTATACATTTGCCAACGTAGCGCACTATCACCATAGATCTTCCCATATTGCCAAGCCAATGTTTTTGGCCATTCACTGAGTTTTACTTGGTAAGTCAAAATGGTTTTTCTCGGTCGTTTTTTATAACCAATAATGTCAATTTTTGCATGACTTAACGTCAATACTTGGGTCTGACCATTAATACTCAATTCAAGACTGTTTAAGAATTCAGTTTCAAAATCCTTAAAACGTTTACGCAATACATCGGGTTCGAGCGCTCTTAGCTCATCATAATGATCTGAGTTTGGCGCATCAGTGGTTTTTTTGTATTGAGTACCAATACCGGTCATTGCCGCTTCAAGACTTAGATCAATCTCAACTTCAAGCGTTTTACCCTCAAAGATTGATATTTCTATTAGCGCAGGCTTAACCACATCCGCCTTTACGAACGAGCTTAACAATAATAATAAGGTTAGAAATAATCTCATAATAAAAAACCCCGACTAGCGGGGTTTGATTATCTTGTTATTAACGCTTAAATTAACTCACCATCGTAATTCTCAATACCTGGGTTATCTTTCACACCCTTAATGGTTGGATGGTTTACCTTAGACAAGTTAAGGTGTTTTTGCTTACGCAAATAATCTGCCGCTACATCCCACATTAAACGTCCATTACCAATACTACCGACTTGCGCCCAGCCCGATACTTTGTACGATTTGTTAGGGTCGATTGGCGTGCCTTCATCATCTTTCATGTCACTAATGCGTTCGCCCAAACCTGCAGCAGGATCAATGGTGTAATCCATACCACCCATTCGTACCATGTCGCCACCTGATTGTAAGTACGGATCTTGTACAAATAAATTTTCAGCAATACCTTCTAAGATGTCTTTGAGTTGCGCACCTTTAAGTTCACTCACATAGGTTTCACCATAAGTCATCGAAGTATTCGTCATTAAGTCTTCCATGGTGACATCATGGCCTGCTGGCACTGATGTTCCCCAACGTACACCAGCTGACATAGCAAAGTCTGCACTGTGCTCTTCACGCAAGGAGTTAACTAAAACTTGATCCCAAGTGCCCATGAAATTACCACGGCGATAAAGTGTTTGCTCGGTGGTACACAACTTCTCAGTCAAAATTGCATCATAAGTTTTACCCACACGATCTGGATTATTACTCATTTCACTACTACGCGCTTCAATCACATTCTTGTCGTATTTAGTATTACGCATCTTGTCAATAAACGAGACCATAGCCGCATCTGGTTTGATTAAATTAGTCATGATTGGCAACATTTTGTACTCATAACCAGAAACTTTATGATCAACAATATTGAGATCCATCACACCAATATATTTACCCGAGCAACCGGCGTTAGTCACCACTGTAACACCACCAGCATTTTTAACCTCAACAGGCTTAGGCATACCGTCATGCGTATGACCACCAAAAAATGCATCAATACCAACCACTTGTGAAGCCATTTTGATATCAACATCCATACCATTGTGTGAGATTACAATCACCGCATCAGGCTTTTCATTTTCACGAATATCGATTACTAATTCTTGCATTTCATCTTCACGCAAACCGAACGACCAATCTGGGAAGAAGTATTTTTGTGGATTGGCATTTGATGTTCTTGGGAAAGCTTGGCCAATCACGGCAATACGGTGTCCACCTACATTTTTAATGACATACGGCTTAAACGGTAATGCTTCATCTTCATCGAACAAGCCGTTACCATCGTATTTTTCCGTCATGGTGAAATAGTCATCACCCATCAGCGCGTCTTCCATGATGCGTACGTTTTGACCCAAGAAATCACCTTTAAAGAAGCCAATATTTTTTAAAGTTTCTTCCTCTTTATAGGTAAATTCCCAATGGCCAACCATGACATCAACACCGAGCATGTTAGTGGCTTCAACCATATCTGCGCCACGCGTCCAAAGTGATGTACCCGAACCCTGCCAAGTATCGCCACCATCCAATGTAAGCGTATTTTGTACGCCGCCCGCACCCTCTCTCAAAGACTCTAATACGGTTTTGATTTGTCCAAAACCACCGGTCTTGCCATATTTGGCTGCTAAGTCTTCGAAGTTATTATAAGTAAAAGCATGAGCTTCAGGTGAACCTGGCTTAACGCCAATTTGCTTAAGAAGTTTATTACCAACAACATGTGGTAATTGGCCAAAAGTAGAACCAAAACCTAAGTTAACATTTGGCTCACGAAAATGGTTAGGTAATAAGTTACCATGCGTATCGGTGATATGCAAAATACGAGCATTACCTGTTTTCGGCACTTCGTACATATTTTCCTGACCAAACAAGCTGGTTTTACTAGCGTGTCCTGTGCCAATTAAACCGGCTGCCGAACCAGCACCTAAAACCTTAATGAACTCTCTACGTGTTAAAGCCATTTCCGCCCCTTCAATATATTTAAAGTCATTATTGTATCAAAAAGTGGCTATAGGTTCAGGCTTTAAAACATTTTTTGGTACAAATACCAATAAAATTTTCTATCAAGGAACGCCATTCAGTCTTATTTTGCAATAAACCTTTTATAATACTCACATGAATTTAAATGAACTACTAACTGATATTGTTGACACGCAGATTGATATCGAAACTCAAGGCCTGTGTTTAAATGCAACCAATATACAAACCGGCGATGTATTTATTGCTTTACAAGGGCAGTCTTCTCATGGTATTGATTATGTTGATCAAGCCATTGAAAACGGCTGTGTTGCAGTGTTGATCGATTCACAAGATTTTGATTGTAGCGTGCCAAGCGTGCGTGTCGATAATCTCAAACAACATTTGCCAGTGCTAGCGAGTACTTATTACCCTCAAGCAATGCAGGTGGAAGTAATTGGCGTCACTGGCACCAATGGTAAAACTTCAGTGAGTTATTTTATCTCACAATTATTAAATCAGCTCGGGGTCAAAAACGGTCTAATTGGCACCTTAGGTATCACCCATAGCGCTGTGGTTTCTAATAACACCACACCCGATATTTTAACGCTCTATAAAACACTTCACCAATACCATCAAGATGGTATTCACACGGCAGTATTAGAAGTTTCTTCTCACGGGCTGGATCAAGACAGAGTCGCAGGGATTAATTTTAAACAAGCTGTTTTTACCAATCTCACGCAAGACCACTTAGACTATCACCACAGTTTGGATGAATATCGAGATACTAAACTTAAACTATTTGCTCTTGACTCACTCAAAAGTGTTGTGATTAATCGTGACAACGATCAACATGCAGATTTTTTAGCCATCTCTAAACACGCCACACAAACTACCTACAGTCTAGATGAATTTGAAAAAATCAACGCCACAACTGAAGGCTTTTTATGCCAACTTGATGGCTTTGTATTTGAGTCTCCTTTATTAGGGCAGTTTAACTTATCCAACGTTCTGGCCGCACTCAACAGTGTCGAACAACTCGGTTTTGAACGTTCAAGCATCATTCCACTATTGCACCACTTGTTCCCGCCAACGGGTCGGATGCATCGCATTAAAAATACTTTGGCTTGGGTCGATTATGCCCACACCCCAGATGCCATCGAAAATGCCATTAACACTTTGCAAAGCCATTACCCAGACCACCAAATACGCATTGTCTTTGGCTGCGGTGGTAATCGAGACCAAGGTAAACGCGCTAAAATGGGTAAGATTGCCAGCGATCTAGCCAGCACCATCGTACTCACTAACGACAATCCGCGAGATGAAGATCCACAAGCGATTATTGACGATATCCTCAGTGGTATTGATGACAGTTTCGAGTTAGACATTACCCTTGATAGGCAGCTCGCTATCGAAACTGCTATGACCACTTTAAATGAAAATGAGTGTTTACTCATTGCTGGCAAGGGGCATGAGTCCATCCAAGAATTTAAAGATAAGACACTGGTCTTAAGTGATATCGAAATTGCACAAAATGCTGCAAGCTAAATTCAGCGAAATTGCCAAAATCTTCAACTCCCAAGCCTTGCTTGAGAGTGATATTTTAATTAACGGTGTATGTACTGATACAAGACAACGCATGGATGGCGCTTTATTTGTCGCACTGATTGGTGATAATTTTGATGCACATGATTACCTAGATGAAGCTGAAAAAATGGGCGCAGTCGCCGTTATTATCAGCAAGCCCGTGTCAACCAATCTACCCACTTTACTGGTAGATGACACTCAAATTGCACTGACTGATCTTGCACATTGGCATCTAAATAACATTAAGCCAACCGTTGTGGCCATTACCGGCAGTAACGGCAAAACCACCACTAAAAATATGTTGGCCAATATATTAAGTTTAAAAGCACCAACACTCGCCACCAAAGGTAATCTTAACAATCACCTTGGCGTGCCGATGACTTTACTAATGTTGGAGCAAAAACACCAATATGCCGTGGTGGAAATGGGTGCCAATCATCTGAGTGAAATTGCCTATTTACGCAATATCGCACAGCCTGATATTGCAGTGGTAACTAACACCTTAGATGCGCACATCGGTGAGTTCGGTGGCTTTGATAATTTGGTTAAGGCCAAAGGTGAAATCTATAGTGATGACAGTCAAAACATCGTTAACACGGATACCGCCTTTGTAGGCGACCTCAGCTTTGGCAAAGGTGGTGATATTTTTGCTAGCCATATTAACAACAATGGCTTTGATTTAAATATTGCTAATCAAAAAGTAACGGTTACCTTACAACTGATTGGCCAACATAATATTGATAATGCCTTAGCAGCTAGTGCTTGTGCACATGCATTAGCTGTTGATATTAATATCATCAAACAAGGTTTGGAAAATACCCAAGCCGAAAAAGGCCGACTCAATGTTATCCAACAACCCGATCTAACCATTATTGATGACACTTACAATGCTAGTCCGCAATCAATGAAGGCGGCAATTAATACACTACTCACCTTTACCGGTGAAAAAGTTGCCGTACTTGGTAGCATGGCAGAATTGGGCGATGAGGCCAAAACTTTCCATCAACAGATTGGACAATTAGCCAAAGATTCACTAGATGCAGTTTACAGCTATGGAGAACTAGCTAAGCATTATGACGGCATGCATTTTGATGATTTGGATCAATTAGCTTCGCGCCTATTAACGCATCATATCAATGCCACGGTACTGATTAAAGGCTCGCGCATGGTACAACTTGATCAATTGGTCAATCGCTTACAAAAATAAACCACTTCTCGCTTGACCTTTGAGTCGAATATGGTGATAATTACACGCTTTATGGGCCCGTAGCTCAACTGGATAGAGTACTCGGCTACGAACCGAGCGGTTACAAGTTCGACTCTTGTCGGGCCCACCATTTTCAAGTGTCAACAAATCTACTATTCTCTGTTAGAATATCTCTCATGATGACACTACCTAATATAATTACCCTTTCAAGAATTGCACTGATTCCAATTTTTGTTGCGTTGTATTACTTTCAGCCTGCTTACAATCCAGATGGATTTATTAATATTAAGGCACCTGACAATATTTTTACGCAAATTAATTTTTGGGTGACTGGCGTTTATGCTTTTATTAGCACCACTGATTATTTGGATGGCTACTTAGCCAGAAAACTCAACATGACTTCACAATTGGGTGCTTTTTTAGATCCGGTTGCCGATAAGCTAATGGTGTCTGTGGCACTGATATTATTGGTGGATTTCTATCCCACTGATACACATTGGTACATTACCATTTGTGCGCTGATTATTATTTCTCGTGAGATTTTAGTTTCTGCCCTGAGAGAATGGATGGGCACCATTGGTCAGCGCTCTACAGTCAATGTTTCTTATATTGGCAAGGTTAAAACCTTTGTGCAAGTCTTCGCCATTTTGTTTTTACTTTATCAACAACCCTTCTTTGGCTTGCCAAGTTTTGAGGTCGGTGTGACTTTATTACTAGCTGCAACCTTGCTAACCTTGTACTCAGGCTTTATTTATTTAAAAGAAGGTGTAAAAACATTTGACTCTTAGCGAAAAAACACTATAATTTGCCACCTATTGCGGGAATAGCTCAGCTGGTAGAGCATCACGTTGCCAACGTGAATGTCGCGAGTTCGAATCTCGTTTCCCGCTCCATATTTAAAGGCCTGTTTATCAGGTCTTTTTTTATATAACCCCTTTGCAACCTACCTTGGCCGGATAGCAAATCGGTTATGCAGTGGATTGCAAATCCATCTAGACCAGTTCGATTCTGGTTCCGGCCTCCATACATAAAAAGCCCGATTTTTATCGGGCTTTTTATTGTCTAAAATTTATAAAATAATGGAAATAAGTCTTATAATTTAATAAAAAACCCACTTTTATACTTTAAAATGCCATTTTTAATATAAAAATACCCACTAAATGGTATTTTTAGTGGGTATTTTGAAAAATTTAGGAAATTTTAAGAACGGCTTGTTTTTTTACTTTAGAGCCTTGAGTCGCAAGCGAAGTGCATTAAGTTTAATAAACCCAGCTGCATCTTTTTGATCATACGCACCTTCATCATCTTCAAAGGTGGCGATTTTTTCACTAAAAAGTGAATCATCAGATTTACGTCCAACAACCGTAATACCGCCTTTATAAAGTTTAAGGCGGACTGTGCCATTAACGGTTTCTTGAGTTTTATCAATCGCTGCTTGTAGCATTTCACGCTCTGGTGCAAACCAAAAACCGTTATAAATCATCTCGGCGTATTTTGGCATAAGTTCATCTTTAAGATGTGCTGCTGCACGATCAAGCGTAAGGCTTTCCATGGCACGATGTGCCTTAAGCATAACGGTACCAGCGGGGGTTTCATAACAACCACGTGATTTCATGCCGACAAAACGGTTTTCAACAATGTCATCACGGCCAATACCGTGTGCACCCGCACGTTGGTTCAATACTTCCATCACGGTTGCAGGGCTCATTACTTCGCCATCAATGGCGGTAATATCGCCTTTAGTATAAGTAATCTCAATAGTTTCGGCTTTATCAGGTGCATTCTCAGGCGACACTGTCCAGCGCCACATGTCGTCTTCAGGCTCTGCCCAAGGGTCTTCCAAAATATCACCTTCATATGAAATGTGCAATAAATTCGCATCCATTGAATAGGGAGATTTTTTGTTTTGTTTTTGGTAATCAATCTCAATACCATGGCTTTCTGCATAAGCCATTAGACTTTCACGAGAAGATAATTCCCACTCACGCCATGGGGCAATCACTTGGATGTCAGCATCGAGTGCATAAGCATTAAGCTCAAAACGCACCTGATCGTTACCTTTGCCAGTGGCGCCATGTGAGATGGCATCTGCACCTACTTCATGGGCAATTTCCACCAAACGTTTAGAAATTAAAGGGCGAGCAATAGAGGTGCCTAATAAGTATTCACCTTCATAAATTGCATTGGCACGGAACATTGGAAAGACAAAATCACGTGCAAATTCTTCACGTAAATCTTCAATAAAGATTTGCTCAACACCGGCTGCTTTCGCTTTAGCGCGTGCCGGCTCCACCTCTTCACCTTGGCCAATGTCGGCAGTGAAGGTAATCACCTCACACTGGTAAGTATCTTGCAACCATTTAACAATAATGCTTGTGTCTAATCCGCCCGAATAAGCGAGTACTACTTTATCCATTTTTCTTTCCTGTGCCCCTTTTTAAAGGTACTGTTCTAAATTCAAATATTTTTGTCAATAGTAATTCATTTTGTTGATTTATTACTTCAACTTTCCATTGCCCTGTCCATGTATGCCAAAGGTTTTTACTTGACCATACACGCCACCTTTTCCCTTTAATATTAAAACTGATCTCAGCCTTAACCTTATCCTTGTAAATCCAACGATGGGTAATGGTATCACCTGTTAAATCACGGATATTGGTAAAGAAGTAGATTTTACCTAAAGAATCATTCGCTCCTGTCACTATCTCAATGGGCGCCCTATCTTCTACCGATTTGGCAAATACGGCTTGTGAAATATTTTCATGGGGCCACTGCGCTATCGCACTCTTAACAAGCAATAAAAACAACAATGGTACGATCTTCATCATCAGTCCACCCAAGTAATAACATGTTTATAGACATCTTCTTCAGCCACTTCGTCGTCTCTAAAGGTACGACCACGTACAGAAATCCCTGCCAAATGCACTGAATTAACATCGCCACTAATCAGAGGATGCCAGTCAAGCAACGCCTTGCCTTCGGAGAGTAATCGATAAGCACAAGTCTTTGGTAACCAATTAAATTTCTCACCCCAATTAGGATAAATGGTTAAGCAGTCTGGCACTAAAGATTGTCGAGTATCGTAATGTGGACACTGGCAAGTTTCTTCATCTAAGTAGCGACAAGCGACATCCGTAAAATAAATTTCATCGGTATCTTCATCTTCCAATTTGTGCAAACAGCAACGCCCACAACCATCACAAAGCGACTCCCATTGGGTTCGGCTCATTTGATCCAATGTGAGTGTTTGCCAAAAATTGGATGTTGGTTTATCTGCCATCGGCCTATTGAGCAATAGAAATTAGATATGACAGAATTTGCTGACCTTCGTGGTCACCTTGACGCGTTGAAGTACTGGCCCAAAAATAAGCTGACTGATAATCAGGCTCAACACCAACACCATTGATATACATCATCGCCAAAGAATTTTGAGATTGCGTTAACCCTTGCTTGGCAGCTTCTTGCATCAACATAAAGGCCTTTCTATTGTCTCTTGGTACCAAAGCGCCAATACTAAACAAGGTGCTTAAATTATGCTGGGCAATAGGATTACCTTGTTTAGCGCTGATTACCAATTTTTCAACATTACTCATAACCTTGGTGTTGTCAGCCAATGATCGAGCAATTTGATCTTCGTTAGAGATTAGACTTAACACAGGCTCGTTAGAGTTAGCACTTAAAAGTGAAGGCGCTGACTCAGATTGAATTTGTAACGTTTCTAAATCAGTGTCATTCGATTCAAGCACTTCAGTATTATCGCTATTGGCTCTTTCCTCAGCAATTTTATCCGCTGATAATTTTACTTCGACCAGTAATGATTTTGCAGGTGCGTAATTTTTTTGAGCAGATAACGTTAACCATTTAACCGCATCTTGCCATAATTGTTTTTGCTGATAAAGATGGCCTAGTTGGAATTGGGCGATGGAGTATCCACTCTCTGATGATCGATGTAAATAAACCCTGGCCAAGGTCTCATCCCGATTAACAATGTCGCCTTGGTTGTAAATTTTGTACAGTTGATATTGCGCTAACGCATGCTCTTGCACTGACAAATTCAGTAGCATCGAAAGTGCTTTTTCCGAATCTTTATCAACCCCATCACCTGTTAATAACAATAAAGCTAGATGGTAGCGAGCCTCTGTATTACCTTGGTTGGCTGCCTTTTGATACCAATAAGCTTCTTGCTCAGTGTCTTTTTCAACACCTTGACCCAGCTTATATCTTAATGCTAATAAATATTGCGCCGGCGCATATCCACCCTTGGCAGACTTTAATAACCATTCGGTTGCCTTTGTATCCTCTTTTTCTACCCCTTCGCCGCGCAGATAACGTAATGCTAACGCATGTTGCGCCACAGCCAAGCCTTGATTAGCTGCCGCTTGATACAGCTGTACAGCTCGGTTGGCATCTTGATCTACGCCATTACCTTTTGCATATAACGTTGCTAGTTGATACTGCGCTTGGGCATGATTTTGTTCGGCAGCCTTGTCGTACCATTTTAACGCCTGAGGCAGATCCTGCTTAATTTGAGTGCTTTGGTGATAGATTTGTGCTGATAAAAACTGCGCATCAACGTCACCTTTTTTGGCCACCAAAAGTGCCCATTTAAGTGCTAATGCATCGTCTTGATTAACCAGATAACCTCGATTATATAAATCTGATAAACGAGACTGTGACAATGTAAACCCTTGATTAGCCGACTTTCGATACATGAGTAATGACTGCACTGGCTCGCCCTGGCGCTCAAAGAAATCTGCTAAATAATATTGCGCTTCAGCGTCTAGCTGTATGGCTGCTTTTTCATACCAATGCTGTGCCAACCTTAAATCTTTTTCAGTACCTAAGCCTATTTCATAAAGCTTAGCCAGTTCTAATTGTGCTGGCGCAAAGCCAAGCTGAGCCGCTCTTTCATACCAATAGTGGGCTTGATCATAATCCACTGTGGAGGCCTCACCCTCGTGATACATCTTGGCTACTTTATATTGTGCATCTACAAAATCTTGTTGGGCTGACTTTTCATACCAGAACAATGCTTGCTCTAAGTCTTGGGTGACACCGACACCGTGATAGTAATCTTCAGCTAAATTAAATTGAGCTGTGACATAGCCTTGTTCAGCAACTTGGGTATACCAATAAAAAGCCAACTTAACATCTTGCTTAACATTCATACCCTTGTGGTACATGTTAGCCAAACTAAACTGTGACCGGGCATCACCACTTTTGGCAGATTTTCTCAATTGAGTGTGAAGTTGCTTGGCAGACAATGACTGCTCATCAGCAGATTCTTCTAAACGTTGTTTAACCGTATTATTGCCTTCTTTTGATTGTAAAAGCTGCAATGCTTGCACAGGTAATGCTATAAATAACAACAGTGAAATAAATTTAATCATGACTCATTTTAAATTAATTTCACTGAACAATCGCACCATTCCAATAGCCACACCAGCACACTGGGGTAGTGACGATTGAACAGCCTCTAAATAACCTTTATTCAAATCAGGTGTGTATTTTTTAAGCGTTCTACGTTTTTCTATTTCTTGCTCAAACACTACTTGATACTCATTAGCATGACGCAACTCGTCGTAGCCATTAGCAATCTCTACCCCATTTATATACAGCTCAAATCGGTGCGATACTTTGCCCTCCACTATTGCCAAAGCAGATTGTACAGCTGGATAGTCATAAATAAAACATAAGGATAAGTCTTTTAATTTTGGCTCGATCAAATGCGTAAATAGAAAAATTTGTAAATCTTCAATCCACTCGAAATCTATACTTAAACCATGAGTCCTAGCAATAACCTTTAGTGCTGCAAAATCCGTATTGAGAATATCGATATCACCATATTCAAAAAAAGCTTGTGCATAAGATAATTTAGTTACCTGGGAATCAATACCCAATGTTTTTAACAACTGAGTTATATCATCCATCAACTGATGAATATCAAAGTCTTGTCGATAATATTCAAGCATCGTGAACTCGTTAAAGTTATGAGAGCCTTGCTCATTGTCACGAAATACTTGGCAAATCTGATAAATATCGCCACTGCCATTCGCCAGCAGTTTTTTCATTTCTATTTCTGGAGAAGTGTGTAAAAATTTTGATTTTTTTTCAAAATCCCCATTAACTTGCATGGCAATGCTGTCAATGTAAACATCAGTTGTTGGGGTGTTTAAAAGCTGGGGTGTTTGCACCTCAACGACATCTTGTTGAGAAAAGAATTGTCGAATTTGTGCTAAGAAATGGTTATAACGCTTAAGTTCGTCCCGCATATTCGTTTGTGCGTGTATCTACTTTTACTTTTTCACCAATACTGATAAATAATGGCACTTGAACTACTACGCCTGTGTTCATTGTGGCTGGTTTACCGCCAGTACCAGCAGTATCACCCTTAAGTCCGGGGTCGGTATCTACGACTTCAAGCATCACATGGTTAGGTGGTGTCACTGAAATTGGGTTGTCGTTCCAAAGCGTTACTACACACATATCTTGTTCTACCAAATAACCTCTAACATCATCCATGGCATTGTCATTAACCATATATTGCTCGAAAGTATTTGGATCCATAAAACTCCACTCACTACCGTCGTTATATAAATATTGCATATCTAATTCCATCACATCAGCACCTTCGACAGACTCACCTGATTTAAAGGTTTTTTCTAGGGTTTTTCCGGTGATTAAATCCCTTAGCTTAACTTTATTAGAAGCCTGCCCTTTGCCGGGCTTGCGAATCTCATTATTAATAATTGAACAAGGATTGCCATCTAGTATTAGTTTTAGGCCGTTTTTAAATTGACTGGTGGAGTAATTCGCCATTTTTTTAAGTATTAAGTGTAAAATTCAAGCATCTTATTTTACGCACTTTTTCATGCACATACACGAATACCAGGCTAAATCCCTGTTTAGGCAATTCAATATTAAAACACCTGAATCAGTGCTGATTGATAACGTATCTCAAGCTAAAAACGCTTGTGCATCGTTGGGTGGTGATATCTGGGTTGTTAAAGCGCAAGTACACGCAGGCGGGCGTGGCAAAGGTGGCGGTGTGATTTTATGTCGTTCAATTAACGAGGTTGAAGCTGCTTGTAATCAATTGTTTGGATCAAACTTAATCACGCCGCAAACAGATACCAAGGGTCTACCGATTAGTCAGTTATTAATTGAAGGTGGTCAAAATATTGAACGCGAGCTTTATTTGGGCTTGCTGGTTGATCGTCAAACTCAAAAGATTACTATTTTAGCCTCAACTGCAGGTGGCATAGATATTGAAAAAGTAGCCGCCGAAACGCCAGATAAAATTATCAAATTTGGGGTTGATCCATTGGGAAATTTAACCACTCAAGATTGTCTTTCAATTGCTGAAAGTCTTAATCTTGAAGGTGAGTTGGCCAAGCAATTTAGCAATGCATTGATTGGTCTATATGTAATTTTCACCACCAAAGATGTGAGTTTAATTGAAATCAACCCACTAATTACCACGGCAGAAAAGAACTTACTAGCACTCGATGGGAAGATTGACTTTGACGATAATGCACTTTATCGACATGAAGATATTATTGAGATGCGCGACACTTCACAAGAAGATGAAAAAGAAAGGCAGGCAGCAGAACACCAGCTTAACTATATTTCGCTTGATGGCACGATTGGCTGCATGGTGAATGGCGCAGGTTTGGCCATGGCCACTATGGATCTGATTGAGCATCATGGTGGCTCACCCGCTAACTTCTTGGATGTGGGTGGTGGCACCACCGCTGAACGTGTTGCTAAAGCCTTTGAACTCATCCAAACAGAAGATAATGTTAAAGGTATTTTGGTTAATATTTTTGGCGGTATTGTCCGTTGTGATTTAATCGCCGAAGGTATTCTACAAGCCATTGAAAAGGTTGGGTTAAACCTACCAATTGTTGTAAGGCTTGAGGGCACTAACGCCCCAGCAGGATTAAAACTTTTAGATGATTCTGACTGCGATATTCACACCGAAGCAGACTTAACCCAAGCAGCTATTAAAATTGTGGAGTTGTCAAAATGAGTGTATTGATCAATAAAGATACTAAAGTTATCACTCAAGGCTTTACCGGCAAGCAGGGTACTTTTCACTCTGAACAATCAATTGCCTACGGCACACAATTTGTTGGTGGTGTCACCCCGGGCAAAGGCGGTCAAACACATCTAGACTTACCCGTATTTAACTCAGTGAAAGAATCCATGGCTGAAACCGGTGCGAATGCCACCATGATTTACGTGCCACCACGTTTTGCATACGCCTCTATCGTTGAAGCGATTGAAGCTGAAATGCCGGTAATCGCCTGTATCACCGAAGGCATCCCAGTACAAGATATGCTTAAAATCAAGGCAATCTTAAAAGACTCAAATTCAACACTAATTGGCCCCAATTGCCCTGGTGTAATCACCCCTGATGAATGCAAACTCGGCATTATGCCGGGCAATATTCACCAAGCCGGTAGCGTTGGTGTGGTGTCTCGTTCTGGCACACTTACCTACGAGGCTGTACACCAAACCACTCAAGCAGGGCTTGGTCAAAGCACTTGTATCGGTATTGGTGGCGACCCAATTCAAGGTATGAATTTTATTGATTGCTTAAAGTTATTCGAAGCTGACGACCAAACCCAATCAATTATTATGGTGGGTGAAATCGGCGGATCTGCTGAAGAAGAAGCGGCAGAATACATTCAGTCAAACATATCAAAACCCGTTGTATCTTATATTGCCGGACTCACCGCACCAAAAGGCAAGCGTATGGGGCATGCAGGCGCTGTCATTAGTGGTGGTAGTGGAAAAGCCATTGATAAAATTAAAGCACTTGAGTTGGCTGGTGTAGCAGTATCACCAACACCAGCCACCATGGGTTCAACTTTAGTAGAGATTCTAAAATGAAAAAACCCATTGTTGTTTTAGGTATTGGCGAACTTGGTAGTGTGTTTGCACGTGCTTTTTTAAAAAACAATCATGCTGTTTATCCAATCACCAGATCAACAGATATTAATGAATTAAAAGCCAGTATTGATCCTGAGCTAATCTTAGTTTGTACTGCTGAAAGTGACCTGCAATCTGCACTATCTTCTATTCCTTCTGAATGGAAAGATCGTGTGGCGATGATGCAAAATGAGCTTTTACCAAGAGATTGGGAAACACATAATTTTACAAATCCCACTGTCATTTCAGTATGGTTTGAAAAGAAAAAAGGCATGGATTCAAAAGTACTTATCTCATCCCCTGCCTTTGGCCCAAAGGCGCAAACTCTTGCTGACTCTCTTGCGCTTATTGATATTCCAGCACATGTTGTTGCTAATAAAGATGAATTATTGTTTGAATTAGTACTAAAAAATCTTTACATTCTTACTACTAATATTGCCGGCCTAGCGATACACAGCAGCCCTCTGGGAGGTGTGGCGATTGAATCGGGTGCTAATGTGAATGACTTGCGCAATAATCATTTACAATTAATGCGCGAAGTTTCGATTGATATACTTAAACTTCAAACTGCTTTAACTGGGAAAACTTTTGACGATGAAGCCTTAGAACAAGGCATGATTGAAGCTTTTGAAGGCGATCTTGAGCACGGGTGTATGGGGAGATCTGCACCTGCACGACTAAATAGAGCACTACAACTTGCTCAAGAATTCAATCTGAAAGTATCAACTTTACAAAAAATTAAAGACAATAGTTAGCCACTCATCTTGGCGTAGGTTTTTTCTATCTCTTGCTCTAATGCCAACAGTGAAAACCCTCTTACTTCTTCAATAAATTTCTGCCCCATGAAGAACACTTGCACCACTGGCAAAGAAAATACACCGTGTTGTGCACAAACCTCTTGCAATTGTTCACAATCAATATAAACCATCTCTAAATTTGGAAATTTGAGCGAGAATTTTTCATCGATTTGGGGTTTGATGGTTTGGCACACGCCACAATGTGCACCACCAAATAGAATCAACACTGCATCTTTTTCACGCTTTAATACATCTAATTGCTCTTGATTCTCTAATTGGTTCATAGTTGCTCTCCTAGTTGAGTAAAGAATACCTCAAAATTGGGTAGATCTAATTGTGATTCTCTTTGTTGTGTGCCCCACATTGGTTCTGGAAAGTGGCTATCCCCTTCAAAACGTGCCATCACATGCCAATGAACATGGGGCAACATATTCCCAAATGAAGCGATGTTAATCTTATCTGCATTGAAATAGCTTAGCATTAATTTCTCAGTGATATCGATAATTCTAAAAATTTCAGTTTTTTCTTCTACTGTGCATTCACTAAATTCTTTGATTTTTCGTTGAGTAAAAACCTTCACCCAAGGGATTTCGCTTGGCTCAATTTCTACAATCACTAAATCATTTTCATAAATCATACTCACCTCTTTATTGTATTGGCTCTTGAAAATCATCAGCACGAAGTGTGTTGATTAACGCTAAAAATTGTTCGCCATATTTTTCATATTTAACTTCACCAACACCATTAACTTTCAAAAATTTATCTTTATTATTGGGTAAGAAATATGCCATAGCCTGTAAGGTTTTATTGTCAAAAATAACATAAGCAGGCATTTCAGTTTCTGTTGCAATCTCCAATCTTAATGCGCGAAGTGATTCAAATATGGCTTCATCAAAATTGTATTTAGGTGGGGCAGACCTTGACTTTTTGGATGAAGACGACCCCTTCTTACTAATATTAAAATTAACTGCACGAATATCAACAGATTCTTCAGATTTTAAAACTGATCTTGCTTGACTAGTGAGTACCAAACTTCCATATTCACCACTTACTTGGATCAACTCTAACTCTAGTAATCTATCGCCAATCATCTTCCATTGAGGCTTACTAAGCTCTTTCCCTATGCCGTAAACAGACAGATCTTCGTGTCGATTGTTTAGAACTTTTTGAACTTTTGACCCTCTCAACACGTCAATAACGTAATTCTGTCCAAAGCGTTGTTCGGTACGATAAATGGTTGATAAGAATTTTTGCGCTAATTCAGTAATGTCTTTACGCTCAGTATCGGGCTCATTACAACTGTCGCACATTGTTTTACACGGTTCGATATTTTCATCAAAATAACGACTTAGTGCTTGATGACGACAACTTTCAGAGAAGGCATACTGCTTAACGGTATTGAGTTTTCCAAACGCTAAATTACGATAATCTTCATTTTCCACTTCATCAATAAAGCGGCTGAGCACACCTATATCAGCAGTACCATATAACAACATCACTTCGCTAGAAATCCCATCTCGACCCGCTCTACCAATTTCTTGATAATAAGCCTCAATGGTTTTTGGTATTGAGGTATGAATAACAAAACGAATATCGCTTTTATCAATGCCCATACCAAAGGCAATGGTTGCCACCATAATATCGGTTTTTTCACCAACGAAATTGGCAAAAGCAGACTTCCTATCTGCCGGGCTTAATCCCGCATGATATGCCTGCGCTTGAAACCCTTGCTCTTGTAAAAATTTAGCCAGAGATTCGGTCTTAGCACGAGACTGCGCATAGATAATACCTTGGTCATTTTGACGTTTTTCTAAGAAACTTAATACTTGCTGATAGCCATTACCTTGTCTGACACTGGCATTAATATACAAATTATCACGAAACACTGTGCCGCGAATAATATTCTCTCTTTGTTCAAAATTCAACTGCGCAACAATATCTTTTTCAACTTGCGGTGTTGCCGTAGCAGTAAAAGCTGCAACACTAGTATTAGGAAAGCGTGTTTTTAACAAGCCTAATTCTCGATAATCGGATCGAAATTCGTGCCCCCACTCGCTTACACAATGCGCTTCATCAACGGCAAAGAACGCAATTTTTAATGAATCTAGGAATGACAAAAAATAATCATTATTAAGGCGTTCTGGTGCAACAAATAAAACCTTAATTTCTTGGTTTATTAACGCCTCTTCAGTTACTCGTATTTCCTCCATGCTTTGCATAGATGATAGCATTGTCGCACTAATCCCTTTACTTTCTAAGCCTAGTATTTGATCTTGCATTAGCGCTAATAGTGGTGATACAACTACCAAAATACCGTCCATTAACAGCGCAGGCAACTGATAACAAAGCGACTTACCGCCGCCTGTCGGAAGGATTAATAAAACATCTTCACCCGCTAAGATTTTGTCAACTGCCTGCTCTTGTAGGGGGCGAAAAGAATCAAATCCAAAAACCTCTTGTAAGACTTGTTTCTTTCTATTTGTCATCATGTTTTTCCAAAAGCATGGCATCACCATAAGAAAAAAACCGATATTTTTTATCAATTGCGTGCCGATAGATTTCCATCATTTTGTCCCGGCCAATAAAGGCGCTCACCAACATCAATAGTGATGACTTTGGTAAGTGGAAATTAGTAATCATCATGTCTACTACTTTGAATTCATAACCAGGGTAAATAAAAATATCCGTCTCTTCTTTGGTCGCTTTTAATTGCCCACTTTTTGCGGCCGACTCCATTGAGCGTACAGCTGTCGTACCAACAGCAATAATACGACCGCCATTATCTTTGGTTTGATTAATTTGATCAACGCTAGATTGATCAATTTCAAAATATTCACTGTGCATTTTATGATCTGTAATCTTATCAGCTTTAACTGGCTGGTATGTGCCGGCACCGACATGCAAAGTAACGAAACAATGTTCAATGCCTTTTTCTTTTAAAGATGACAATAATTCATCATCAAAATGCAGTCCTGCCGTAGGGGCGGCTACCGCGCCGTCACGATCGGCAAATACAGTTTGATAGCGTTCAAGATCAGCTTGCTCATCACTGCGTTCAATATAGGGTGGTAAGGGAATATGTCCAACGTTATCAAGTAAATCAATGAGTGAATCAGTGACAAAATCTAGCGTATAAAAGCCGTTTTCCTTGCTAATAATCTGAGCTTTATCTCCATTTTCAAGTGTGATAAAACTATCAATTTTTGGCGCTCTAGAGGCCTTAACCATCGCTAACACTTGTCGATCATTGAGCAGGCGCTCAATCATAATTTCAACTTTTCCACCTGAGGCTTTATGGCCAAACAATCGAGCAGGAATCACCCGAGTATTGTTCATAACCAGCAAATCACCCGGTTTAATAAATGATTCTATTTGGTGAAAAAATGAATCGATAATAGTCGATTGAGGTACTAAAAGACGTGAATCTGTTCTATTTTTTGGTGGATTCTGGGCGATGAGTGACTTCGGTAATTCGAAGTCAAAATCAGTTAATTTCATGCTGAGTAAAGTAAAGTAACACCTGGTAAGCGGCGCTCACAATCGCCCTTGGGGTAATGGTCGCACCAGTGAATGAATCAAACACACCACCATCACGTTTTACTTTCCAATTACCTTGACTAGGGTTTGATAAAGACAACCCGCTAAATTGCTTAATCCAGTCTGATTTTCTGGTTTCTATCTTGTCGCCTAAGCCAGGGGTTTCCTTGTGTGTGATCACTCTAACACCTAACAACTGGTGCTTGGTATCAAACCCGGTTAACAAGCGAATATTGCCGTTATAGCCATTAGGGTAAGTGTGCTCAATCAAATAAGCAAAAGTTTTTCCTTGTTGCTTAGCAGGGTAAACACCTACTTTTTGCTGCAAGCCATGTAGTTTTATCTCTTTTGAAAACTTATCTTCTAGAATATTATTGTCATAACCTGAAACTAACTCACCAAGGCGTTTGATTAACAATTGATCTTCATTGTATTTAATTTTTTCCTTAGTGGTGTCTTGCGTTAACGCAACAAAAAAGATACTAATCGCCGTAAAGATAAGCAATAAAGCGCCAGCCTTTAAAATCGGGTTTGAAGTCATTTTCCAAATACCTTGGGCTGTGTATAGTAATCAATTAAAGGTACGGTGATATTCATCAATAACACTGCAAAAGCCACACCGTCTGGGTAACCACCAAACACACGAATGATAATAACCAATACACCGATTAAAAATCCGTAAATCAAGCGTCCCTTTGGTGTTGTACTAGCTGAGACTGGATCAGTGGCGATAAAGAATGCACCCAACATAGTGGCACCCAACATCAGATGGTCTTGCATTGGCAGATATATTTGATCGTTAATAAAATATAGTATGGATGAAATAACCACCATACCAGTAATAAAAGCCACAGGAATATGCCAAGTAATAATCTTACGGACAATTAAATACAATCCACCTAATAAAAAGCCAACATTAATCCAAGCTTGGCTGATTGAGTGCACATCTAGCTCAGCAACCACCTTACCTAATGCCAGTTGGGTTTTAACCTCGTCTAATTGTGTAGCACCACTCAGTGCGTCTACTGAAGTTAAATTAAAAATGATATCGATTACTTGGGACAAACCTAGAAACTCACCCGCCCAAGTGGTCATTTGTAATGGATAGGAAATCAACAAAAAAGCATAGCCCAGCATTGCCGGATTAAAAGGATTGTTACCTAAACCACCATAGAGTTGCTTGCCAAAAATAATCGCAAAAGCCACACCGATAACAACAATCCACCATGGTGCAATGCTCGGGATTGAAATTGCTAATAAGATGGCTGAAAGAATAGCAGAACCGTCACTAACAGCAGGTTTAACTGGGAGTTTTCTAAGGCTTAAAAAGGCAGACTCAACGACGACAGCTGTCACCACAGCCAATGTAATTTGCAGGATAACACCCCAGCCAAAGAAATAATACGCCGCACCAATACCTAGAACTAGTGCGTACATTACCTGACGCATAATTTGATTGGTATTAAGTGCGTTACTATGCATCATCATTTGCCTTCTTTGTTTTTTTGACACGTGCCATGGCGGCGGCTATTTTGTCTTTTTGCACTTTATCATTGGCCATTTTTTTCTTTAACTCTTCTTTTTTAGCTGCCATCATTTCAGTACGCTCTTGCTTGTTGCGCTCTAATCGATACTCTCTAAATTCAAATCGCTCTCTTGCAATATCCGTTCGGTATTGATCTTCAGTGGTTTTACGATGTAGCGCCTTAGCAAAAGAAAAATATTCAGCTAAAGGTATGTGACTTGGACATACATAATCACAACACCGGCATTCAATACAATCTGCTAAATTATAATCCATTGCCTTGTCCGTATCTTCACTCTTGGCATACCAATAAAGTTGTTGAGGTAGTAAATCAACCGGGCAGGCTTGATTACATTGCCCGCAACGAATGCATTCTTGTGTACTGGGTTTTGTTTCTAGTTTATTAACAAAAATACAGTTGGTAATTTTACAAATTGGCACACTGGTTGTTTTAACATCAACACCCATCATCATGCCGCCCATACGTATGGTATGTTGATGAGTGTTCGGCTTTGACATTGACACAATATGTTCAAATGACGCGCCTAGACGCACTTCATAATTATTGGGTGATTCAACGCCTGAGCCAGTCACTGTTACAATTCTAGAAACCAAAGGCCTGTTGTCTACCACTGCATCAAAAATTGCCTTAGTCGTAGCGACATTTTGACAAATAACACCGGTATCGATTGCAAATCCACCTGAAGGAATTTCAATATCTAGTAGAGCTTTGATTAATAATTTTTCAGCACCTGAAGTGTATTTAGTCGGAATCTGCTCGATACTAATACGCTCATTATGACAATACATTAATAGCGAATTTAGTGCTTCTTGCTTATCGTCTTCAACAGCGATGATTGCACGTTGTGCGCCACAAATATGTAACAGGATCTCTACACCACGAATCACTTCCCGCGGATGGTGTTGCATGAGCGCATCATCACACATAATGCCCGGCTCACATTCAGTGCCATTGATGATTAAAGTATGGCAATCTTGAATGCCTTCTAATTTGGCGTGTGCAGGAAACCCAGCGCCACCCAAACCAACAATGCCTGATGACTGTATATATTCAATCATTGTAGCTTGATCACAATGCAAGAAATCTGTTCCACAACCTTTATACTCTGCCCATTGATCCTTACCATCTGATTCAATGGTAATACACTTGGATTTTAAGCCTGATTTGTGTGGAATTATTTGCTTATCAATAGACACGACTTTGCCAGAAATAGAGGCATGAATAGGCACGCAAAAATGATCTTCAGTCTTGGCGATCACTTGCCCGGTTAAAACTTTGTCGCCTACTTTAACACAAGGAATGGCTTCATCGCCAATACGCTGTTGCAAAGGCAAAACTACTTTGTCAGGCAATGGAGCACTAACAATTCCAACCGTATCAACCGGGTGTGGATTATCAATAACAACACCACCATTAAAAGACTGGTTAAGCATGGGCAATCTCAGCAACATCAGGCACATAGGTGCTTAGCGTTGGGGCAACTTCCAATACATGGATACAATCTACAGGGCAAACTGGGATACACAAATCACAGCCTGTGCATTCATCTGCGATTACCGTTGTCATTACTTTGGAAGCACCAACAAAAGCATCTACTGGACAAGCTTGAATACACAAGGTGCAACCAATACAGACTTCTTCATCAACATACACCACATGATCAGGTTGAGTTTCTCCATGCTCTTCATTGAGTGTTAATGTTTCAACGTCGAGCAATGCTGCTAATGCATCGACCCCTTCTTGACCACCAGGTGGGCATTGGTTAATTGGCGCTTCGCCATTCGCAATGGCAGTCGCATAAGGACGACAGCCCGGATAATCACACTGACCACATTGAGTCTGCGGCAAAATTGCATCAATTTGGTCTATCAATGGATTGCCTTCAACTTTGAATTTAATTGCTGCATAACCTAGAACCAAACCAAGTCCAAGTGCTAAAGCGGAAAAAATAAAAACAGAATCAAACATCAGGCTAATCCAATAAAGCCCATAAAGGCCATTGACATCAAGCCAGCAGTAATTAATGCAATGGGTGTACCTTGAAACACCACAGGCACATTAGCACTATCAATACGCTCACGAATGGTTGAAAACACCACCAATACAAATGAAAAACCAATGGCTGCACCAAAACCGTACACACCTGAAGCCAAGAATCCATGGTCTTGCCCAACATTTAACAGTGCCACACCCAGTACGGCGCAATTAGTGGTAATCAATGGCAAGAACACGCCTAAAGACTGATGCAAAACTGGAGAGGTTTTATTCACCACCAATTCAGTAAAGCCAACCACACCCGCAATGGTCACAATAAAGGCAATGGTGCGTAGGTATTCTAGATCAAATGGAATAAGAATATAGGCATTAATCAAATAACTTGATAAGCTCGCTAATGTGAGTACGAATGTCGTGGCAAAACCCATACCAATGGCAGTTTCTACTTTTTTTGACACACCCATAAATGGGCACAAACCCAAGAATTTTACCAAGACGAAATTGTTGACCAAAATCGTACTCACCAAAATTAAAACATATTCATTCATGTTGCTGATTTTAACTCAAAAATAGCTTGAATAACCCAAATGAACTAATGACAAATAAAGCACCGCCCACCCAGCGCTTAAAGGCTTCATCATTTTGAGTAATGCTTTGGTGCGCTTTGATACCGAGCACATGCCCAATCGCCGCTACAGGAATAAGTGACAGTGAAAACTCCCAATCAATATCAACATCCATAATCATAAAAGTAATCATCTTAATACTGACTAAAATAAACCACAACACAAACAATGTATTACGCAAATATTCTTTAGCAATATGGCGCATATATACGGCCACAATCAATGGTGCACCGGTGAGCGATGTACCCGCCACATAACCACCCAAAATAAGTAATAACTTATCTACCCACGGGCTATGTGAAGTGATTTTGGCATTAAAGATCCAAGTAATGGCGTAAAAAATAGTGATTGAATAAATAAACACCACAATCACATCATCAGGCAAACTTAATAAGCCAGCCACACCAACCAAGGTTGGTGGAATAATCCACAATAATGAGCGCTTAAGATATGGCCAATCTACTTTTTTTAAAGATTTGACTAAAGTCAGTGACGAAAAAAACAATAAATGAATACCGATAATTGGTAGCCAATAAACGGGTGTTGCACCCACTAGTAACATCAAAGGCAATCCTAATGCAGCACCACCAAAACCTAAACCTGTACGAACAAAACCTGCCCAAAGAAAAATTAAACCGACTAAAACTAGCTCGGCATTATCAAAAGTCATTAGCGAAGTACGTCGGCCAGCTGTTCTGCGCTTTGTTGTACCAAGTCTAAATCCTTGCCTTCAACCATGACGCGAATCAGCGGCTCGGTACCCGAGGCACGAATTAACACACGACCTTCATCGCCCAAAGCTTTTTCGACTTCAAGTTGGGTTTGTTTTAAAACTGCATGTTGATCCAAGTCAACCTTCTCTTGGGTTTTAACATTGATTAATACTTGAGGGTATTTTTGCATTTCAGACTTTAATTCGCTAAGTGTTTTACCACGCTTAGCAAGCACTTCTAATACTTGAAGTGCTGCAATCATTGCATCACCAGAAGTAGCTTTATCCAAACAAATAATATGACCTGAACCTTCACCACCTAAAATAGCATTATTGATTTGCATCTGCTCCATAACAAAACGATCGCCCACATCAGCTTCAATAAAACGAATGTCTAAGTCTCTTAATGCATGACGCATACCCAAATTACTCATCTTTGTACCCACGACAGTATTACTGAGCAGGTGATTTTGACTATGCCAAGACTTGGCCAAAATAAATACCAGTTCATCGCCATCTACCAATTCGCCGTTTGCATCAATCATAATTAATCGATCGCCGTCACCATCAAAAGCAATGCCTAAGTCGGCTTTTTGCGCCAATACAACATCACGTAAATGCGCTGTATCAGTTGCCCCGCACTTAAGGTTAATATTAAAACCATCCGGCTGATTGTTAATCATCGTAATACTAGCGCCCAAACCTGAGAAGACATCCTCAGCAAGATGATAAGTTGCACCATGTGCACAATCAATCACAATATCCAAGCCACCTAAATTAACGGAATAATCAAAGCTCTCTTTACAGAATTTCACATATTGACTAATTGGGTGTTCGCAACGCGTTGCTTTGCCAAGACTTGAACTATCAACACTCACCATTGGCTGTGCTAACTTTTCTTCAATTTCTTTTTGGTCTGTATCGCTAAGCTTAAAACCCTCTAGAGAGAAAAATTTCACCCCGTTATCTTCAAAGGAATTATGCGAAGCACTAATGACAACGCCGGCATTTGCATTATATTTTTTTGTTAAGTAAGCAATACCCGGTGTTGGCATTGGGCCGAGCAAACCCACGTCAACACCTGCAGATAAAAACCCAGCCTCTAAAGCGGATTCAAATATATAGCCTGACACCCTAGTGTCTTTACCAATGACAACACTGGACTTACCATTTTTAGCCAAAACCGAACCCACTGCCCAGCCTAATTTTAAGAAAAAATCAGCTGTAATTGGTGCGACGCCTACTTTACCGCGTATACCATCTGTACCAAAATAACTACTCAACTCACACCCCCTAAAATTGTCAATGCATCTTTGGTTTCTAGTACATCATGTACACGTACAATATCTGCACCATTTTGCACTGCTATTATAGCCCCCGTTACACTGCCGACAACCCTTCCATCAACATTTCTATCATTCAAAAGTGTGCCAATCATCGACTTGCGAGATAGGCCTGCCAATAGTGGCAATCCAAAGCTTTTAAATTCATTGAAACGTTTTAAAATTTCTAGATTATGCTCTAGAGTCTTGCCAAATCCAAAACCAGGATCTAAAATAATTTTATCCTCAGCAATGCCAGCTTCAATGCACACTTCAATCCTCTGACTAAAAAAATCTTTAATATCATCGACTACATCATTATAAGTCGGGTTCTTCTGCATGGTTCTGGGGCTGCCTTGCATGTGCATCAAACACACATGAACATCCAACATGGCTGCAGTTTCCAGCGCGCCATCAGCACTTAAAGCACACACGTCATTAATCATACTGGCACCGGCCTTAACGGCTAATTTCATCACTTCTGATTTTGAGGTATCTATTGAGATGGTTGCATCAGTTGAATGATGTAGTGCTTCAATCACAGGAATCACGCGGTTAATTTCGTCAGATGTTGAAACCGATTGCGCATTTGGGCGAGTTGATTCACCACCAACATCAATAATGTCTGCGCCCTGGCTGATCATAAGTTTGGCACTTTCGATAGCTTTATCAGTATCAAGGTACTGACCACCATCTGAAAACGAATCAGGGGTGATATTCAACACACCCATGATCAAAGGTTTTGATGTTTGTATAGTCATACTGACTACAGCTTGGTATTAAGCTACTTGCGGATTGTCATCTACTGGTTTATCATCTGAATCGTTACCTTCATCAGCCTCAACACCGGAACCTAGATCAGTAGAAACCACATCAGAATCAATAATCACTGCCGCTTCTCGAATAGGCTTGCGGTCCATTAAATCATCAATTTGCTCTTTATCAATGGTTTCAAATTCCATTAAAGCTTTGGTCATTTCAATCAAAATATCTTTATTTTCTTCTAAGATTTTTTGTGCTACTTTGTAATTGACGTCAATAATATTTCGAATTTCAGAATCAATCACTTTGAATGTATCTTCCGAAATATGCTTGTGTTTCGTTACCTGACGACCTAAAAATACTTCGCCATCATCTTCACCATAAGCTAACGGACCTAATGTATCTGACATTCCCCAATGCTTAACCATTTTATGGGCAATTTCTGTTGCACGTTCAATATCGTTACTCGCACCTGTGGTAACAGCATCTGCGCCATACATAAGCTCTTCCGCAATACGTCCACCAAATAACGATGAGATTTGAGAATTTAACTTACGTCTAGAAATACTATAGCTGTCTTTTTCTGGCAAGAACATAGTCACACCTAACGCTCTACCTCTAGGAATAATACTGACTTTATAGACGGGGTCATGTTCAGGCACAAGTCGCCCAACAATTGCGTGGCCTGCTTCATGATAAGCGGTCATCTCTTTTTCCGATTCATCCATAGCCATAGACTTACGTTCAGCACCCATCATAATTTTATCTTTGGCCCTTTCAAACTCCTGCATACCGACTAATTCTATATCTTTTCCAGCAGCTAGCAGGGCAGCTTCATTACATAGATTAGCTAAGTCAGCGCCTGAAAAACCAGGGGTGCCTTTAGCGATACTGATTGACTGAACATTTTTAGCAATAGGTAATTTACGCATATGAATTTTTAAAATTGCATCACGGCCGTTAATATCTGGCAAACCAACTGTCACTTGACGATCAAAACGACCTGGTCTGAGTAATGCCGGGTCTAATACATCTGGTCGGTTGGTTGCTGCAATTACAATTACACCTTCGTTGCCTTCAAAACCATCCATTTCAACCAACATTTGGTTCAGTGTTTGCTCACGTTCATCGTGTCCACCACCCATGCCAGCACCACGTTGACGGCCCACAGCATCAATTTCATCAATAAAGATAATACAAGGCGCATTTTTCTTAGCTTGTTCGAACATGTCGCGTACGCGTGATGCACCCACACCCACAAACATTTCAACAAAATCAGAGCCAGAAATAAAGAAGAATGGCACGTCTGCTTCACCTGCAATGGCTTTAGCCAATAGGGTTTTACCCGTACCTGGAGGGCCTACCAATAAAACACCCTTAGGAATCTTTCCGCCCACTTTGGTAAATTTGCCAGGATTAGACAAGAAGTCCACCAACTCCGCTACATCTTCCTTAGCTTCATCAACACCTGCAACATCATCGAAGGTTGTATTAGACTCATCTTTAGGAATAAGTCTGGCCTTAGATTTACCGAAACTCATTGGGTTTTTACCACCCATTGAACCGCCAGCGCCTTTCATGGTGTAGAGAATCACACCAATTAATAATAAAATCGGCGCTAAAGAGATAATTAACTGCTTAAAGAATCCGTCTTTTTCTGGTGGCTTGGCTTCAACTGAAACACCATTATCCAGCAAATCACCCATTAGGCCTAGATCACCAGGACTGTAGGTTGAAAACTGCTCGCCGCCTGCACCAACACCTTTGATGTTACTTCCTGAAATGGTTACGCCAGAAACATCGCCCTGCTTTACGCTTTGAATAAACTGAGAATAGGTGATTTCATTTTTTTGTTCACCCCCCTGAAATTGGCTAAAAATTGAGGTTAGGACACTGCCTAAAACCAACCAAAGTAATAAATTTTTAAACATAATAAAAGATCAATAAAAAGAAGAAGATAAATATACCCTATTGCGTTCTTATATAGGGATTGATGGCGATTTTTCAAGGTTTAACAACAAATAAATTCAAATTCTGTCATAATTCTTAACTTAATATGAAACGCCTGCGAAATTATGTCAAAGATTAACTTATTATCCATTATTCTTATTACCAGTTTATTAAGCGCTTGTGGTTTTCACACACCTTATAAAAACACGCCACTTAATGCCTCAATCACTTCTACTGACAACAACGCCTTTACGCTTGAATTAAAGAAACGTTTCAATTCTGAAGCCACTCAATCTTTAGCTATTCAAGTCGGTGATGAAGCTCAAAAGAAGCAAACATCTTCATACGACTCTAGCGGCAAAACTAGCAGCTACACATTAAGTTTAAGCGTGCCTGTTAAAGTGTTTAACAATAACAATAAATTACTATTATCTCAAGACCTAACAGCAAGCACACATCTAAGCAAAATGAGTGCAACGCAAGCGGATCGACTCCAAATTGCTGAGAGCTATGAACAGCTTCGCAACACCATTATCAAAAAACTGTTGAGAAGATTAAATCGCTTAAATGAAAATTAAGCCAGAACAACTCAACAATACATTAACCAACCAACTTAACTCCCTTTACTTTGTTTTCGGTCCAGAGCTTTTACTGGTCGAACAAAGCTTAGCTCAAATCAGGAAGGCCGCTAAAATTCAAGGTTTTGACGACAAAGTCAGCTTTGAAGTCGATGGTAATTTTGATTGGAATCAAATTGTCGCTGAAATGTCAGCCATTTCTTTATTCTCACCAAAACGCATGATCGAATGCCGACTAAAAACTGGGAAAATCGGTGTCAAGGGGTCGAAAGCGTTGAGTGAAATTGCCGCATCGATGCCGAATGATATTTTGCTTATTATCTCTACTGGCAAGCTTGACATGGCTCAGCAAAAAAGCAAGTGGTTTAAAACACTCGAACAGTTTGGTGGTATCGTTCAACACTGGGAAGTGCAAAGTGACCACTTAGTAGGCTGGATTGCCAACCATATGGCAACTCTGGGTCTAGAATCCAATAGGGAAATAGCACAAGGTATTGCTTTTTGTACCGAGGGTAATTTATTGGCTTCCATGCAAGAAATCCAAAAATTAAAAATGGCTTACCCTAATGGGAAAATCGATACCCAAGCGTATCTAGAGCAAATCAATCAACAATCCAAATACACCATTTATGGCCTGATTGACGCAGCACTCCTAGGTGATGGCAACCAAGTACTTAAGATTTACGAAACATTACTTGATGACACAGCAATGCCAATCCAACTGAGTAATTCTTTATATCGAGAGATCAACACCATTATCAATATGTCAATCGAACTACAGCAAGTAAAACAAGTAGATTCGGTTTTACAAAGCCATCGTGTATGGAATAAAAGAAAACCAATAGTCACTAGCATCCTTAAACGCCATTCTTATCAACGCCTACAAAAACTATTATTATCGCTTGGACGTATTGACCGTTCAATCAAAGGCATGGATAATCTCAATGTAATTGATGAATTACGCACACTACTACTAAATTTAGCTGGGAAAACACCATGGGCTCAATAACTGATTTAATTACCACACTAGGCAAAAATGCAAGAATAGCTGCAAAAACCTTGCGTGGCGCTACAACTCAAGCTAAAAACAATGCACTGATTAATATTGCCAATCAAATTGACAGTAACAGAGTCGCTATTTTAGCTGCCAATGCACAAGACTTATCACACGGAAAAGACAACGGATTAGATGAGGCACTCTTAGATCGGCTCATGTTAGATGACGCCCGTCTAGATGGCATTATCGAAAGTCTAAATCAAATTGCCTCATTGCCAGATCCAATTGGTGAAATCACCGATTTAAAATTCCGCCCAAGCGGTATTCAAGTCGGTAAGATGCGCGTACCTTTAGGAGTGATGGGCATCATTTATGAATCTCGCCCAAACGTTACCATTGATGCAGCAGCACTTTGCCTGAAATCAGGCAACGGTGCAATTTTGCGTGGTGGCTCAGAAGCCATTCACTCTAATTTGGCACTTTATGCTTGTGTCAAAGACGGTCTAATTGATGCGGGCCTAGATGAGTACTGTGTGCAACTAATTGATACCACAGATCGTGAAGCAGTCACTGAACTGGTCAAAGCCAGTGACTATATTGATGCCATTATTCCGCGTGGTGGCAAAGGCTTGGTTGAAGCCATTAGTGAGAGCGCCAAAGTACCTGTAATTAAACATTTGCATGGTGTTTGTCATACGTACATTGATAAAGATGCTGACACACAAAAAGCCATCAAAATTGCCTTTAACGCCAAAACACGTCGTTATGGTGTATGTAACGCCATGGAGACTCTACTGGTACATGCATCAGCGGTTAGCAGAGTATTGCCTGAGCTGATTGCCGAGTATATTGCTAAAGGTGTAGAGCTTAGAGGTTGTGAGCAAACACGACAACTCTCAGATCAAATCATTGCTGCAACGGAGGAAGATTGGGATACTGAATATCTTGATGCGATCTTATCCATTCGTATTGTTAATTCAATGAGTGAAGCTATCGATCATATTGATCAACATGGTTCTGGCCATACCGAATCCATCGTTACTGAAAACTACACATCAGGTCGTCGATTTATCACAGAAGTAGATTCATCCTCTGTGATGATTAACGCTTCTACTGGTTTTGCTGATGGTTTTGAGTATGGCTTAGGCGCAGAAATTGGCATTAGTACTGATAAATTCCACGTGCGTGGCCCAGTTGGCTTAGAAGGTCTTACTTCACAAAAATTTATCGTCCTTGGCGACGGTCACACTAGAGCATAAAAACAATGAATGCAAACGAAACGCTAGCTGTCTTTCAGCGTGGCACCGATGAGATATTGCCACTCGACGAGCTAAAAAAGAAATTAGAGAAAAATAAGCCCCTGCGCATTAAAGCAGGCTTTGATCCAACAGCACCTGACCTACACTTAGGCCATACCGTGTTAATCAATAAGCTCAAGCAATTGCAAGATCTAGGGCATGAGATTTTATTCTTAATCGGTGATTTCACCGGCATGATTGGCGACCCAACTGGGAAAAGCGCTACGCGCCCGCCACTCACCCAAGAACAAGTTATTGAAAATGCTCAATCTTATCAAGATCAAGTTTTTAAAATCTTGGATAAAGATAAAACGACTGTTGTTTACAATTCTGAGTGGATGAATAAAATGTCATCTACTGAGATGATTCAACTAGCCTCTCAACAAACCGTTGCCAGAATGTTAGAACGTGATGATTTCTCAAAACGTTACAAATCTGGCAAAAGTATCTCTATTCATGAATTCCTTTACCCACTCATCCAAGGTTATGACTCTGTTGCTCTAGAATCAGATGTTGAACTCGGTGGTACCGATCAAAAATTTAATCTTTTGATGGGTCGTGAACTACAAAAACAAGCCAAAATGGAACAGCAAGTGATTCTAACTATGCCAATCCTTGAAGGTTTGGATGGCGTGCAAAAAATGTCAAAGTCGTTAGATAATTACATTGGCATTGATGACAAGCCAGATGACATGTTTGGAAAAATTATGTCCATCTCTGACGAGCTTATGTGGCGCTACCTTGAGCTATTAAGCTTTGAATCACTAGAAACCATTGCCTCATGGAAAACAGAAATTGAAAATGGTGAAAACCCAAGAAACATTAAGTTCCGTCTAGCTGAAGAAATCATCACTCGTTTTCATAGTAATGATGACGCTAAACAAGCACAACAAAACTTTATCAATCGTTTTGCCAAAAATAAAGTACCCGATGAAATGCCAGAATTCAATTTTGATGCAGGCATCAAGATTGCCAATCTATTAAAGGATGCAAGCCTAGTCAATTCCACTTCTGACGCATTCAGAATGATCAAAGAAGGCGCTGCCAAAATTGAAGGCGAGAAAATTTCTGATCGAAACCTCGTGCCAGAAGCTGGCACGGCCGTTTATCAGGTAGGTAAGCGCAAATTTGCAAGGGTTACTATTACATAATGATTATATTCTTAAAAGTACTATCTGTAGGTGGATTACTCCTTTCATTAAACGCTTGTACGTCGTTAGAAGATTTTCAAAAAATGTCGCCCGAATCTCGTGCACACAAAACCTGTAATAATGACGTAACAGTTAGACATTACAAATCTCAGATTTATCAATTCACCAACGAAATTGATAAAATCGACACCCTGCTTTTAAAAGGCTATAAAACGCATGAAAACTGCACCATCATCACTTATGAAGGTAGCTCTTCAAATGGTGAAAAAAACAAACAAAGAAACTCAATTAAAAAGATATGCACCGAGGTAGTTATTCCACTCAGCGACTATGTTTATAACCATGAAAAAAATAGAAAAGCTGAATTAATGATTAATTTAGATAATGCTAGAAGCCATAAACAACAAAATTTTGATACGTGCTACAACAAAACCTTGCCGATGTCAGCAGAACAAGCATTCAATCATTATGATAGTAACTAGTGTTATAATGTCACCCCCTGGGGATGACATGGCTTCGACGAGGAGTTGGATCTCAAGGACGCATGCCGAGGATAAAGATAGCTCGTTAAAACGCTCTTTAAAAAGATAGTTGCAAACGAAAACAACTACGCTCTAGCTGCATAGCTAGCCGTCCCTTAGAGGTTGTCTGTACTTTTAAGATGACGGTCGCTCACAGACTCGCTAGGATTATTTTTTCAGGATAATTCGGTTAAAACTTTCTGAAATCGCTACTTACATCCCTGATGGTCGGGTGGTAGGCGGCTAACTCAAGTTGACCAAGCTAAGCATGTAGACTCTTTGTTTGAAGGTTTTCGGACGCGGGTTCGATCCCCGCCATCTCCACCAAATAACCAAAACCAACCTTTCTCGGTTGGTTTTTTAACTCTCCTTAGAGAAAAATCAGGCAATATCGAGCAGATCTTCCATTTGTGCTATTGAGGTTGGTAACTGCAATACGCCATGCACTGGATAATCCACAGCATCGAGCACATTAATAAACTGCATTTCTTTCTTTTTTACCAAGACAATCACTTTGGTGCTAGGTGAGTACTTGATAAGACTGACCAATAAACCTTCTATGTTGGACTTATAGATGCCGCTATAGTTAGTGCTATAAGCATAAAAAAACTCTACTACGATAAAATCTGCTGGTTGTTTCTTAACCAACGTGACGGCCTTGCGAACACTGTCAACTCTAAGCTCTGTGAGACCTTTACGCTGATATAAAGCGCTAAAATCTGGGAACATCATAGATTCTATAATCGAAATAACTATAGAATTAGACATAACGATTAGTTAGTCGTTAATCGAATAACAAGCAACACCGCCTTTCTGTGAACCTGCTGCAAACATACAACGAGCATTTGGATTATCTGCCGGAATCCACTCATACACGCGGATATTCCAACCCGCAGTTTCGATCAAGTATTCAGATGATGGCTTAACGGTTTGAGCCCCCATCGTTGTCATTTTTTCCCAAAGTCCTGCCTGTGTAGATAGTGATACTACTAATGTTATTAAGAATGCACTTACTTTAATTTTCATATTTTTTCCTATGGTTTTTTACTGGATTTAGCGCATGCCGCGTTGCTTTTTAATGAGCTCATAAGCGCTAATAATTTCTTGGGTCTTTTCTTTGGCGATTGTCATCATTTCCTCTGGCAAACCTTTAGCCACTAATTTATCTGGATGATGTTGCGCTAGCAATCGACGGTAGGCTCGTTTGAGTTCTTTGTCAGTCAGACCTTTATCTGCACCCAATATCACGTAGGCATCGTCAACAGTTAGTTTGTTAGCATGATGACTAGTCGCGGCAAATTGTTGGATCAGATTTTCTAGTTCATGAAGTGAGAAGTGCAACTTTTGTGCAATGTATTTAAGCGCATCGTGCTCTTTATCGTCCAGCACGCCATCGGCATAAGCGGCTTGGATTTGTATTTCTAAAAACATGCGTACTAGATGTGTACGTCTGTGACTTTCAAGACGAAACTGCTCAAGCACTTCGTCTAGATTGAAGCTATCTTGCTTACCTTGATTAAATAATTCTTTAGCAACTTTCTGCATGTCATCTGCCAGTTGCATATGCTGCATCACTTGCTGTGCTAAGAGAATTTCAGACTTTGAAACCTTGCCATCAACTTTGGCAATATAGCCCATGACTGAGAATAGGCTACTAAAAAATGCCGCTTGAACGCGCTGTTGATCGCCTAAATGACGAGCCTGACCAAAACCACCAAAATTAGATTTACCTTTAGAAAGATTACCCGCGAATGCTACACCGAGCATTGCACCTAACGGACCACCCAATATAAAACCAAACGCCCCACCTAAAACTGTTGTCCACCAACTCATATCGCAACTTTATTTGTTTTTAGATTTGTTCTTAGAGTCCCAAAAGCTTCTCTTTTTATTAGGCTTTTTATCTTTAGAATTACTGTCTTTTCCGTACCTTGGCTTGTTACGAGGCTTATTCTTTTTTGGTTTTTTATTCTTAGGTGGTAATTGATTTTTAAGTGATTCTGGCACATCATGATCAGGCACGAAATCATCCACCATAATACGATCTAGTTTATTTTGAATCAAGCGTTCAATATCAAAAAGTTGTTTTGCCTCATCGGCACTTACCAAAGAGATGGCCTCGCCTTTTGAGCCTGCACGGCCAGTACGACCAATGCGGTGCACATAATCTTCTGGCACATTAGGTAAATCAAAGTTAACCACATGAGGCAGTTCAACAATATCAATACCTCGAGCGGCAATATCGGTTGCTACTAATACATTAACCTTACCCGCTTTAAAATCAGCCAATGCGCGTGTACGTGCACCTTGGGACTTGTTGCCATGAATGGCAGCTGCTGTAATGCCTTTTTTACCCAGTTGAGTTGCGATACGATTAGCACCGTGCTTAGTGCGACTAAACACCAGCACCTGATACCAACTATGCTCTTTAATTAGGTGTGTTAATAACGCCTGTTTCTTAGACTTGTCCACTGGATGAATCCACTGTTTAACTGATTTAACCGTTGTATTGCGCGGGGTTGTTGAAATCTCAACTGGGTTGTGAACTAAAGATTTTGCTAGCTTTCTAATGTCATCAGAAAAGGTAGCTGAAAACATTAACGTCTGTCTTTTAGGAGGTAACGTCTTTAAAATTCTCTTAATATCGGGTAAAAATCCCATATCTAGCATTCTATCTGCTTCATCGAAAACGATGATTTCTAGCTGGTCAAACTTCACTGCATTTTGCGAATGAAGATCTAACAATCGGCCTGGCGTGGCCACCAAAATATCCACACCACCACGCAATTTTTTCATTTGTGGATTAATCTTAACACCACCAAATACCACCGCTGATTTGAGCGGTAAATGCTTACCATAGGTAGCAACACTGTCTTGTACTTGGGCAGCCAACTCTCGAGTTGGTGTTAGTATCAGCGTACGTACTTGGTTTGATTTAGTCGGCTCACCTTTTGATAGCAACTGCAAAATTGGCAAGGTGAAACCAGCAGTTTTACCTGTGCCTGTTTGGGCGGCTGCCATTAAGTCTTTTCCCTCTAGTACAACAGGAATAGATTTTTCTTGAATCGGTGAAGGCTTATCATAACCTTGCTGAGTAACAGCCTTCAGAATAGAGTCTGATAAGCCTAATTTTGAAAATCCCATAGAATAATTAAAATGAAATAAAGAAGTGTATTTTACATTAGCAAACTATAATAAAGCATATGAATGAAAAACAACCTATTCAAAGCCCTCCTGGAGGGTTGCTGCGTGTCGCCAGCCCTTGCGTGGATATTTGTAAATACAATAAAAATAACTACTGTGTAGGCTGTAAGCGCCATAGCGATGAGATCACTGGCTGGATTAATTACTCAGACTCAATGCGTGAAGCCATTATAAAAGACTTAAGTAATCGTAATATTGATGAATGAACTACAACAACATTCAATAGATTGCCCTTATTGTGGCGAAATTATTGAAATAGACGTCGATTGCTCTGAATCTAATCAAAGCTATATTGAAGACTGTTCAGTGTGTTGTCGACCGATTAATATCACGGTTTCAATCGATTTTGACAACCAAGTACATGTTCATGCTGCACATGAAAATGAATAGTATCTAGCTATTTTCTGCTGGCGTTCTGGCCTTAATACTTAAGGCGTGTAATTCACCGCTATCAATATTTTCGCGTACAGATGCCAATACCATTCTCTGCCTAGCCAATAACGACATACCTTCAAAAATAGGAGATACAACCAAGGTTGAACAATTACAACCATCACCCTCCATTGTCACTGTTGAACCCTCAACGCCCGCCTCAAGCTTGGCTTGAATTTCGTTTAAAGTCATAATTTACGCTCCAAATAAGCTTTTAAGTATAAAGAAAAATATAATCGACATGATTGCGCCTGCAGGCAATGTAATCAACCATGATAGAAAAATTTTGTTAATCACACGTGTATCTAATGCTGCTAAACCACGTGCTAGACCAACACCCAAAACTGCACCCACTAATACTTGCGTAGTTGACACTGGCAAACCTGTGCCTGAAGCAATCACGACGGTTGCAGCGGCAGCTAAAGTTGCTGCAAAGCCACGTGATGGGGTTAGCTGTGTAATACCTGTACCCACTGTGGCAATCACTTTATGCCCATAAGTCACCAAACCAAATACAATACCACCGCCACCAACCAGTAGCACCCAAACTGGTAGCGCACTCTTAGCACCAATCATACCGCCACTTTCAATCACACCATAAATGGCAGCCAATGGGCCAATCGCATTTGCCACATCGTTTGATCCATGGGCAAATGCCATGGCAGCAGCAGTAATAATCATCAACACACTAAAAATTCTTTCCATTGAAGCATAGTGGAAGTTTTCATTTTCATTTGGATCAATTTGAATACGTCTAATAATAATGGTACCCACAAGTGCAACTAGTACACCAAAACCAATCGCAAGCAAATAACTAGTGCCCAGGTCAAAGCTCAGACCGACGTGCTTTAGGCCTTTAAAAATTGTCACCAAAGAAATTACAAAACCAACTAAAAACATATAATACGGCACATATTTTTTAGCATTGTCAAATGGATGGTCGGTGTCAATAATTAGATTTTGAAGACTTCTAAACAACATAAATGCAATACTACCCGCCAAGATTGGAGAAACCACCCAGCTCATGGCAATATTACCAACCTTATCCCAGGCAACGGCATCAATACCAACGCCTACTGCGCCAAAGCCAACAATTGCGCCGACGATTGAGTGTGTGGTTGATACTGGCCAACCTAAGTTTGATGCAATCATTAGCCAAGTGCCAGCTGCCAAGAGTGATGCTAACATACCGTATACTAACAAATGCGGACTATCGGTAAAGATTGCCGCATCTAGAATACCTTTACGGATGGTGGCTGTTACTTCGCCACCCGCAAGAATAGCGCCAGCAAATTCAAAAATAATGGCAATAATGATCGCCTGTTTGATGGTGATTGCACCTGAGCCTACCGAGGTACCCATGGCGTTTGCTACATCGTTTGCACCAACACCCCAAGCCATAAACAAACCAAATACAACAGCCAAAACCAATAATACGTCGCCATACTGTGCAATAATTTCCATACGTTCTCCTTACTTGGCGAGCAGTACTTCTAATCGAGAACCAACTTTTTGAGCGGCATCTGCCAACTCACCTAGCCATTCAACGGCGCGATAATAAAACATGACATCAACCGGAGGTAGGCTTGCCTCTAATGGGAATAACTTCGCACGAATGACGTGTTGAATTTTGTCAGATTTACTTTCAAGTCTATTAATATCCTTAATAATTGAACTCACAACTTTACGCTCACGATTACCAAAAGCTGTTTCTAGCAGCTCATCTAACTCATTAACCGCCTTAAGCGCTGTTGCTGATGTTTTGATACAAACATCAGTTAGCTCGATCATGTCATCAAAAATTTCATTAGGCAATGTCATCTTACGATTAATCATTAAGCCTGAAACATCTTTGGCGATGTTAGCAATAGAGTCTTGCATTAATAATAAATCAAGCAAGTCACGACGAGAAAAAGGCATCATAAAGGTTGAAGGCAGACTTAAGCGTAATTTCTTTTTAAGAATATCAGCTTCGCCTTCTTTGGTGCCGATCTCACTTTTAATTTGTTCAGCCTGATCCCAATCTTGAGCATGGATGGCAACCATAAAGCCCTTAAGTTCTGCAATACACGAATGTACGCTAGTCATATGTTGCTGTAATGGGCTGATTGGTGATTTCCCAAATAGGCCGTCAATAATACTTTTCGCCATCTTCTCTTCCTCTTTTTATTGCTTTTATTTTCTTCTATGTTCTAAGTGCGAATTTTCAATAAATACAACCGTGTGTCAAGCACTATTTAGGTTTTTTTTAAGGTTTAAATTCTTCATCATCTTCATCAAACAAAATACGCTGACCTTCACCCTCTAAATCTTCATACTGACCGCTCCTAACCCCCATTATTAATAGAGATACCAGCACGACACCTACAAAAATCATACTTGGAATTAACCAATAAATTACATCCATTTTTGTGACTCAATTAGTTTCATTAGCCCATATTAACATAATTAATTTACTCAAATTTTCAGGTTTTTGCATAATTAGAATTAAAAACAGCAGAATTGATCAAACGTTAGCTCTCAATATAATGCCACAAAAACACCAACCAACATCATAGTAACACCTGTTATTTCATTCACGCGTTTAATAACATTGGGGTTTTCTACATATGCTCGTAACTTTAGGCCTAATACATTGGCAAGACTAAGTACAAATAAAACTGTTAGACCAACAACACCCAATATCTCCATCTCAGTTGTTAGCGTTAAGTTATTCAAATCAATAAAAACCGGTAAAAAAGATAAGTAATAAATAATACTCTTTGGGTTTGTACCGCCCACTGCAAAACCTGCAATTAGAAGTTTAATAATAGATTTTTTATCACTTCTCGTTTCAAAACTTACGCCTTTAGCAAAATATTGTTGGTAGCCAATATATAAAAGATAAGCTGCACCAAAAAATTTAACATAAACCATGCCTTGCTCAATCGTCTGAGCCAAAATTGTTAGTGCAAACATAGCAATTGATACATAAAGCATATCAGCAATCGTGTGGCCAATTGATAACCACAAAGCCGATACTGCACCATAGCGAGTTGAGGTTGCCAGCACTGCAAACAAACCTGGTCCAGGCGAGATGGCATATACAAAAGTTGCAAAGGCTAAAGAGAGTAGCGTGAGTATGTCCATCTGCTATAATTTCTAATATTATTACTATGAATTTTAACGCGATATGAATTTAGATTACCTTGATTTTGAACAACCCATTGCTGACTTAGAAGGCAAGATTCAAGCGCTTTGTAATATTAAAGATAAAGCCGATATTGCTAATGAGATGGAGGCGTTAAAAGCCAAAAGTGGTGCACTAACTAAAAAGATATTTTCATCACTGAGTGATTGGCAAGTATCTCAATTGGCTAGACACCCACAACGCCTTTACACACTTGACTATATTGATGACGTGTTTGACGAATTCACCGAGTTACATGGTGACCGTGCATATGGTGACGATCATGCTATTGTCGGTGGCATTGCCAAGTTAGATGGTCAAAGTGTGATGTTTATTGGCCAGCAAAAAGGTCGGTCAACACAAGAAAAAATAAAATATAACTTTGGCATGCCACGTCCAGAAGGCTACAGAAAAGCACTACGATTAATGAAAATGGCCGAAAAGTTCTCAATGCCAGTCATTACCTTTATTGATACACCAGGTGCTTATCCTGGCATTGGCGCAGAAGAACGTGGCCAATCCGAAGCGATTGCAAAAAACCTATTCGAGATGTCAACACTAGCCACACCGATTATTTCCGTGGTGATTGGTGAAGGCGGTTCTGGTGGTGCACTTGCTATTGGTGTGGCAGACATCATGATGATGTTTGAATACTCTATCTATTCAGTCATCTCGCCAGAAGGTTGTGCTTCTATTCTGTACAAGGACGCAGCTAAAGCTAACATAGCAGCAGAATCACTCAAACTCACCAGTAAACATCTTAAAAAAGAAAACTTAGTTGATGTTATTATTGCTGAGCCATTAGGCGGCATTCATCGCGACCCTGATGAAGCTCGCAGACTACTTAAAAACGCACTCAAACAACAATTAGAGGTAGTTGGAAAGATGACCACAGATCAACTACTGCAAGCTCGAGCGGAGAAGCTCTTAAGCTTTGGAAAATTTAAAGAATAAAGACCCCTTCCTTAAGGATAAAAACATTGTTGTCGCTTTAAGTGGCGGCATTGATTCAGTTGTCCTGCTACATTATCTGCACACACATTATCCGGATAATTGTCGCGCAATTCATTGCAATCATCACCTCTCAAAACACTGTGTTGAGTGGGGTGAGTTTTGCAAAGACTTGTGTAACAAGCTAAGTATTCCTTATTCAAATGTTGATATATTCATCGAAAATGAATCTAACTTAGAAGAAAATGCACGTAAAAAACGCTATAATTCATTATCATCTGATTTAAAAGAAAACGAAGTATTGTGCACAGCACACCATCAGAATGACCAAGCTGAGACGCTTTTATTACAGCTTTTCCGTGGTGCTGGCGTGGCAGGTTTAGCTTCCATGCCAAAATCAAAACCTTTGGGCAAGGGTGTTCATTATCGCCCAATGCTCAATATTAAAAAATCTGAAATTATTCAATATACTAAAGATAATCATTTGTCATGGGTTGAGGATGATAGTAATACTGATACCAATTTTCGACGAAATTTCTTACGCTTAGACATTATTCCGAAGCTGGAAGTAGCCTACAAAAATTTAGCAAAAACCTTAACTCGAAGCGCCAAACACCAGTCTGAGGCCTTACAGCTCATTCAAGCTCTAGCAAAAATTGATATTCAAGCGCATCAGCTGATCAACCTTAACCATCAAATTAATATTCAAAAACTCACTCAACTTGACACCTTAAGAATTAAGAATATCATTCGTTACCACTTATCAAGCCTAGAATTTCTTGCACCTTCTGACAAGGTAATGAAACAAATTCTCGATTTATTATCGGCTAAAGAAGATGCTAACCCTTTAGTCAGCTGGGATCAATTTGAAATCCGACGATTTCAAGGTCAATTGTATTTCATTGACAATAAAGCCAATCAAAACGAAGATTTCTGTCCTTATCATGCTGAATTGAAAAAATTGCCAAATTTTTCAATTCGTTATCGTACCGAAGGGCAACGTATCAAGTTACCTGGCAAAAAACACTCGCAATCGCTTAAAAAGATCTTACAAGAAGCCAATATCCCACCTTGGGAGCGGAGTTCACTAAAAATGTACTATATTAAGGATGAATTACGTGCCATGGAGCGATTAGGGCGCATGGAGCATTCTGACTAATATCTAATTACTCGTAAGGATTAGCAATTTCGATTTTTTCCAAAATTTCAATTTCTAAACTTTCCATTTTATTAGCATCAGACTCTTCAACATGATCATAACCAAGCAAATGCAAAGTGCCGTGAATAGCCATATGAATTAAATGATGCTCGAAAGTCTTATTTTGTGCTTTGGCTTCATTAGCGACCACATCGGTACAAATAACAACATCGCCTAAAATCGACTCATCAATTTCTATAGGTAAGTCAGATGGAAAAGACAAAACATTGGTTGTTTGGTCTTTATTGCGATATATTTTATTGAGATTTTGAATCTCAAGCTTATCCACAATTCGAATTAATAACTCACTCTCACCCTTATCTAAATCAGTGATCACTTGTTGCAAGGTATCCTTGAGATTTATCTCATTAATAGAAACATCATTAATAGGGTTTTGAATAACAACCATGATGGGTTTTTTAAGAATAAAATGATCATTTTACCCATATAAATTTACCCTCTAATGGCGATCGTTGAAGTTGCAATACCTGTACCGCTAAACAAAACCTTTGACTATCTGTGCGATGTTGAAGTAGCTGTTGGTACGCGTGTGAGAGTGCCCTTTGTTCGCAAAAAAGTAGTCGGTATCGTATTGGGCAATAAAGACAAGAGCGATTTTGACAAGCTTAAAACCGTTGAAGAAGTGCTAGATGACACGCCAATATTAGATCAAACCATCCTTGATTTTTTGTTTTGGTCGGCTAAGTATTACCATCACCCTATTGGTGAAGTGATTTGTGCAGCATTGCCAAAAAACTTACGGCTTGGCAAAGAAGCAAAAATTAAAAAAGTCACCGGGTTGTCTCTAGACACTGAAAAACCAGATTACAAAATTACGGACGAGCAATCCCATGCGATTGATGAAATTCTTAAAGCTCAAAATAGCTATCATGGATTTTTACTGCATGGTGTAACTGGTAGTGGCAAGACCGAGGTTTATCTTAATATTACTCAAGCCGCATTAGATCAAGGTAAACAAGTATTGGTGTTGGTGCCTGAGATTGGGCTTACCCCACAAATGATTACACGCTTCGAGTCACGTTTAGAAACTCGGGTTGTGGCTATTCATTCACAACTGAATGAAACACAAAAGCTCGATGCCTACCTTATGGCAAAAAATGGGGAAGCCGGTGTGGTGCTTGGCACCCGAAGTGCAATTTTTGCACCGATGCCAAACTTAGGCTTGATTATTATTGATGAAGAGCACGATGGTTCGTTCAAACAACAATCTAACTTTCGTTATTCCGCTAGAGATTTATGCTTCATCCGCGCTAAACAAGCCAATATTCCGCTGGTATTAGGTACAGCAACGCCTTCACTGGAAATGCTAAAAAATGTGCTGGATAAAAAAATCACACGCCTCACACTCACGCAGCGCGCCGGTGGTGCAACAATGCCAAAAGTTAGTTTGATTGACATGCGCCAGCATTTTGATGGACTGTTATCTGCTTTGCTAATCGAAAAAATGCAGCAATATCTATCCAAAGGCAAACAGGTAATGCTGTTTATTAATCGCCGTGGTTATGCGCCGGTTTATTACTGCAAAGAGTGTGGCTGGAAAGCCGAGTGTGGACGTTGCGATTCAGGCATGATTTACCACCGCCACATCAACCGGCTTAAGTGCCACCACTGTGGTGATGAAAAAATGCCTGAACACACTTGCCCTGAATGCAAGCAACCCAGTCTCGAGGTGTTGGGTTACGGTACCGAGCGATTAGAAGAAACCTTATCTTCACATTTTTCTGACACGCCAATTATTCGTATTGATAGGGATACTACTCGTCGCAAAAAAGCCTTTGGTGAGCATTTAAAACAAATTAACTCTGGCGAGCCTTGCATTATTGTTGGTACACAAATGCTTGCCAAAGGGCATGATTTTTCTAATCTAGCGATGGTCGGTATTTTGGACACTGATGCCGGTTTACTCTCGCTTGATTTTCGTGCGACTGAACATTTGGCACAATTATTAATCCAAGTTTCGGGTCGTGCTGGGCGAAGTGGTGATCAAGGTGAAGTGGTGATTCAAACGCGCTATCCTGACCACCCTATCTTTAATTATGTACTTTCATCACGCTATACACAATTTGCCAGTCAGCTACTTAAACAACGCAGTAGCGCCTTATTACCACCATTCTCACACCAAGCTTTATTATGTGCCAACGCTAAAAACAAACAAATGGCTGAGGATTTTTTGCGTGAAGCAGCTGGCTTGCTAAAAAGCATTCAAATAGATGTTGTAGAAATTTGGGGGCCGGTGGCTAATATTATCGAGAAAAAATCGGACTATTATTACTTCAACCTCTATTTACAGTCGAATGACAGGAAAGCACTGCATCAAATGCTTTCTACCTTTAACGAGCACATCGACACTTTAAAACTAAAAAACAAAGTGCGTTGGTATTTGGATATTGACCCGATTGAGTAACTAATCCAAAGTCTTTTCTAAAAATAAATACACCGCATAAGCATTCATTCGATTGGCAATATCAAAGGCTGTTTCATTTTCAAATTCTGACCAGTCAATGGCCTCATAAGTCTCTTCAAACTGTTCCATATCTTCAACGGCTTTACTGAGTTTTTCTAGTAGGAATTTCAGGTAACGATAAGTTAGATCCATGGTTTGCTGTGGTTGATTAGAAGCGCTACCATGGCCTGGCACAAAATAATCTACTTGTGTGTGCTGCATACGCTCTAGGGTTTTAACCCAATCAATAATATTGGCATCGCCCACAAATGGTAGGCGACCTTCAAAAATAATATCGCCACTATAAAGGGTTTGATCCTTCACGCTAAGTAATGACATATCGCCATCAGAATGTACCTTACCAAAGTAGTTAATCATAAACTCATGGCCGCCCAAACTAAACTTAATGTCTTGGTCGATAATACGGTCTGGTTTGACTAAATAAGTATCGTCCGTTACCCAAGGGAACAAGGCTGTGCGTCGTGAATCTAGCAAAGTTTCTGCAGTTTCAGAATCGAGATAATCCCAAGTGCCTTTAGGCGCCCAAACTTGTGCGCCTTCATCTTTAAAGACTTGCAAGCCGTATAAATGATCTGCATGATAGTGGCTCATCACTACAATCTTGATGGGTTGATCGGTAATCTTACGAATCTCACCCAACATCGCATGTGCAAGCGATGGTGTACCGAGTGCATCAAATACTACCACGCCCTCATTAGTTACTACAAAACCCGCATTAGAAATAAAGCCCTCATACTCTGTGGCCGCGCCCGACATGCCAGGCACATAATAAGCATCACCAATTAATTTTTGTGCCTTGACTTCAACATCGACAGCTTCATATTCTTCTGCCTGGACCGAGAAAGCCAACAGTGTTAGTAATAAAGTTAATATTTTCATGATTCTGCTACAACGATTTTAATCGCCTTGGTAATTGTTAATAACTCGTCATCAGTGATAATAAATGGCGGCATGGTATAGAGTAGATTCCCATAAGGTCTTAACCAAACACCCAGCTCAATCAAACGCTTTTGCATCCATTCTACTCTAATATCTTCTCTCATTTCAACCACCGCAATTGCGCCTAAGATGCGTACATCAGCTACTTTATCCTGCTGTCTAAGACCAGAGAGCTCGGCATGAAATATTTTTTCTATACGAGCAATGTCATCTTGCCATGGAGAATTGAGTAATAATTCGATACTGGCATTTGCCACTGCACAAGCTAGAGGATTAGCCATAAAAGTTGGTCCATGCATTAACGTACCGACAGTGGTGGTAATTTCATCTGTGGTGAGTGTGGCAGCGAGTGTCATATAGCCACCCGTCAGCGCTTTACCCAGACACAAAATATCTGGTGTAACATCTACGTATTCTAGCGCAAAGAGTTCACCTGTTCTGCCAAAACCAGTGGCAATTTCATCCAAAATAAACAACACATCAAACTGCTCACATAGTGCTTTTGCCTGAGTTAAATACTGCGGGTTATAAATGCGCATACCGCCTGCGCCTTGCACCACGGGCTCTAAAATCATTGCAGCAATTGAATTGGCATTTTGCTTGAGGGTTGACTCTAAATCTTGCAGAGCCTCATCCATACTCACCATCGATGGGCTTTTAACAAAAAAGTGTTTTGGTAATACACCTGAGAATAAATGATGCATGCCGTTATCAGGGTCACACACGCTCATAGCACCAAAAGTATCGCCATGATAACCACCACGAATGGTGACAAATTTATGCTTTTCGACTTGACCCTTGTTGTGCCAATATTGCAATGCCATTTTTAAAGCCACTTCAACTGATACTGAGCCTGAGTCGGTAAAAAAGACTTTGGTTAAGTTCTCTGGTGTAATTTCAACTAGAGTTTTTGCTAGCGTAATGGCAGGCTCGTGGGTGAGCCCACCAAACATCACGTGTGACATTTTTCCCAACTGAGTTTGAACTGCTTTATTAAGTGCCGGATGGTTGTAACCATGAATCGCACTCCACCAAGAACTCATGCCATCGATAACTTGCTGATTACCTTCTAAATTAAGACATGCGCCATCGGCTGACTCAACTAGAAAAGTCGAAATTTCATTGGGAACTTTGGCATAAGGATGCCATATATGTTGCTGGTCAAATGTATCCATACAGACACATTTTACTTACAAATAAGCTTTTAGCTCAGCCATTGAGTCAATCACTAGATCAGGATTGGTGTCGCGAATATCATTACCGTGGTTATAGCCATATGACATGCAGATAATTTCAAACCCGGCAGCACGTGAAGCCTTAACATCACTAACAGAATCACCCAACATCATTGAATCTTTTGGATCAACACCGAAAAACTTAGCGGCGTGTAGCAATGGTAGTGGGTCTGGCTTTTTCTTGGCTAAAGTATCACCTGAAATGACAATTCCAAAATCATCAAAAATACCTAAATCTTTTAAAAGTGGCACGGTAAATTGCTCAGCTTTGTTAGTCACACAGCCCAAAGTATAACCCTGCGCCTTCATATAATCTAAGCCCTCCCTAACACCGTCATACAACGACGAACGGCCCGAGGTGTTTTGTGCATAGAGCTCTAAAAAGATTGGGTATGCCTTATCGAAATCAGCCTTATCTACCGTACCTTCTAACTCACCCGTGAGTGAACGTTCCACCAATTTTGGCACACCGTTACCGACCCAATGGCGCACCTTGGCTTCACCCCATTTTTCTCTACCCATGGCAACCATGAGTTCATCAACGCAATAGGCTAAATCTGGCACACTATCGACTAAAGTGCCATCCACATCAATCATGATTAACTTAGGGTTGAATTTTTTCATTGTTATCCTTGTATTGTTAAGAGGTAGTATTTAGGTAGAATATGCAACCTATTATGTTTGAGATATTTTAATGCAAAACTCTACAACAATCGGTTTTATTGGTGCAGGCAATATGGCTTATGCACTAATTTCTGGCCTTGTTAATAACGGCTTTAACGCGCAAAATATTAAGGTGAGCGATACCGATAAATCACTATTATCCCTACGTGCTGATGAATTTAACCTTGAGGTTTTTACGGACAATACTGAACTGGCCGCCCAATGCGATGTGATTGTGTTTGCGGTAAAGCCACAAGTATTGTCTATTGTCTGTAAACAACTGCAAACGCATATTGATCACAAACCTTTGATGATTTCAATTGCAGCAGGTGTACGAGCAACCGATATTAATCGCTGGCTAGGTGGTGATACAGCCATTGTACGCACTATGCCAAATACACCCGCTTTATTAGGTAAAGGTGCAACAGGGATGATGGCTAACGAAACTGTGAGCGATGAGCAAAAAGCATTATCCGAGCAAATACTCGGTGCAGTAAGCGAGTGCTTATGGGTAGAAGATGAAAAAATGCTAGATGTCGTCACTGCACTCTCAGGTAGTGGCCCTGCTTATTTCTTTTTAATGATTGAATCAATGACTAAATCAGGCGTTGCCCTAGGATTGGACGAAAAGACTGCCGAACAACTGAGTATTCAAACCGCTCTTGGTGCTAGCATGATGGCCAGCAATAGTGAAAATTCTGCGCGCGAACTACGTGCCAAAGTCACCTCACCAAATGGTACCACACAAGCAGCAATTGAATCATTCCAAGATCAAAATTTTGAAATGCTGGTGTCGCATGCAATGCGAGCTGCGTTTGACCGTGCTAGAGAAATGGGTACTGAATTAGGCGATGATGACTAACGAATCTGATGGACTGGTTGTCAAAATAAGAACTTCGAAAAACTATTTAGCAATCAGCGTTGGTGTTTATTTATTAAGCCTTTTCAGTGTTTGGCATTACTTTTATAATATTTGGCTAAGTTTAGGCGTTAGCTTTGTCTTATCCATATGGCTGGCTAACTTCTTACCCAAAAATGTATTACTCACACAGCCTGATTCAATTACCAAAATTGCACTAAATAAAAAGCAGATTACAATAGAAAAAAACAATCAGTCTACTGAGCAATACCCTTGGTTTTATCCAGCATATCAATCTCGATTTTTGGTGATAATTGAGGCCGGAAAAGAGTCGGTTGTGGTTTTTAAAGACGCTATAGATTCTCAGTCGCTCTCACAACTTAACCGCTACCTCAATGCTAACACCTGAAGACACGCTTAGACTCAATGTTCTGATTTCAACTTGCGTGGCGATTCGAGTTGATGTTTACAAGCTAGTGGTCGTTGGCCTTACAGCAGATAAGAAAGAACAGACCATTACGCTTAACCCAGATATCGATAGTGGTAAATATATTCAGGCCGTACAAAAACTGTTAGTCAACCAAGTGCTGGGCAGTATGGGTGGCTATCCATCGTACTTAAAGCGTTGGTCGCGAATGGGTCAAGTGAGTTCAAACAATTTAGGATCGTTATTAAAAATTGGCAATATTGAGGCAGTGGTCGCTGTTGCTAACTCTCAAAATCTAAACGACGAAGTGTTAGATTTGGTCTGGTGGTGCGCCACCAACACCGATCAGCAAGCAGAAATTGGGCGATTTTTACTCACACGAGATTTTGTAGTTGCACACCCAGTTGGTAAGGAAATCGCCAATTATTTATTAGAATTTTTGCCTTTTACAGACGACACTACACAACTGATTGATACCACAAATTTATTATTACAAGGCGATCTAATTAGCCAAGAAGCCAAAGACAGATTGTGGAAACAAGGGCAAAGAAAAACTGCATTTTTAGTCGGTTTTATTGAGCGAATGAAAGACAACTTACCGAATAATAGCGGCACAATCGCGTTAGATAAAAGCATTAAAGAGCTAGAATGTGTTAGTAGTGAACAAGGGCAGATCATGCTGACGACCATTGCGCACATCTTAAAAAAGATCAATCAAGAACATGTTTTATACCGCACACTAGAGGTGTTGGGTAGTTGCTTATCACACCCAATGATTCAACCTTTAGATCAAATTGAAGGTTTGCAAAATCAAGCACAATCGGTGCTAGAAAAACTAGGCTTAGACGATGAAAAAATTAAGGCCAGATTACTACTGGCTGGTGTTAGTGAGCGATTAGCTGTGAGTACGATTTCTGCTCACAGTTTGGCAGGATCAGCCATTCGTAAAAAACTAGATAATGTACTTAGCCCAATTCAAGACGCTCTAAAACTCCTAACTACCCCATAATAGTTGCATGTTTGCAATGGCTGCCAAAGATGCTGTCTCTGTTCTGAGTACGCGTGAACCTAATAACAACGACTGATAGCCTGCTTGAGTAGCTTGGACAATTTCCGCCCCACTCAAACCACCTTCTGGGCCAATTAAAATCGTGGCTTTATTCACTACCGCCATATCCAATAGTGTTTGTTCTGATCGATGATGTAGAACAAAACCGTTAACACTGGGTTGTTGTAAAAATTCATCCAAACCAATCGGACTAACCATCTCTGGAATAACTGAACGGCCTGATTGCTCGCAAGCACTGATGACAATTTTTTGCCAATGCTTCGTGCGCTTCACCAGCTTATCTCCACTGAGCTTAACCACACAACGTTCGCTCAGAATAGGGATGATTTTATTCACACCAAGTTCGACCGCCTTCTGTATTAAGAAATCCATTTTTTCGCCTTTAGCCACCCCTTGTGCCAAAGTAAGATTAAGCTTTGATTCAGACGGATTTTCTTCTTTATTTAATAGCTCAACCACACAAGACTTTTTGACCTGAAGCACCTTGGCGGTGTAATTAAATCCATCGCCATTAAATAAAGTCACATTTTGCCCCTGTGGAAAACGCAACACCTTGATCAAGTGATGAGAGGCGTAGTCATCTAGCGTTAATTCTTCGCCAATATTCAAAAGGGTATTTTGGTACAAACGAACATGTTTCATGGTATCTTAATCAAGCACTTTGTGACTTGAAAATAATGATACATCAAAACAGAAGAAAAGAACTACTAAGCCAGCTCGATGAGGGCGCCTTGGTTATTATCAGTACCAACCCAGAACAACTGCGTAATGGCGATGTGCATTATCCTTTTCGCCCACACAGTGATTTTTGGTATTTGACTGGTTTTACCGAGCCACAAGCAGTCGCGGTTTTTTCGAAAGACACTTACACTATTTTCTTGCGAGATAAAGATCCAGCACGTGAAATTTGGGATGGAAAACGCCTAGGGGTATCGGATGCACCACAAGCATTAAAGGCAGATAAAGCTTATTCTATTGATGAGTTAAAAACACAATTACCAAAATTAATTGCAGATGCAACAACGCTGTATTATGATTTTAAGCCTTGTACTTTGGACGATGAAATCATCGCATACTTACCAAAAACTCAATACCAATCTTTAGCATCTTACGTACATGAAATGCGTTTGATTAAGAGTGATGGAGAAATCGAGCTCATGCAAAAAGCAGCCGATATTTCTGTTAATGCACACCAATTGGCCATGCGGCAAACACGCGCTGATTTATTTGAATTCGAAGTGGCAAGTGTGTTTGATGCTGAATTTAGAAAAAATAATGCAGAGCATGCCTACACACCGATTGTCGCTGGCGGTGAAAACGCCTGTGTGTTGCACTATATTGAAAACAACAAAATTTTAAATGACGGCGATTTATTATTGATTGACGCTGGCTGTGAGGTTGAAGGCTACGCCTCAGATATTACCCGTACTTTTCCAGTGAACGGCACGTTTAGCGCAGCGCAACGACAAATCTACCAGATTGTACTCGATGCTCAATTGGCTGCCATTGAAAGTATCAAACCAGGGGTGGTGGTGGTGAAACCTCATCAAATTGCCACTCATGTCATTCAACAAGGGTTGGTTGATTTAGGCATCTTACAAGCTGATGGTGACCTATCACAATTCTATATGCATGGCACAGGACACTATCTTGGGCTTGATGTGCATGATGTAGGCGCCTATCAAAAAAACGACCAACATCGACAATATGAAATAGGCATGGTTACCACTGTCGAACCAGGCATTTATATTCGCAAGGATGATAAAATCAACCCAATTTATTGGGACATTGGCATCAGAATTGAAGACGATGTGTTAATCACTAACAGTGGAAACACAGTATTAACTGGCGCATTGGTTAAAGAAATTGACGATATAGAATCATTAATGAGAGAAAAATGAATATACAGCAAGCAATTAAAGCAGTAATCAACAAACAAGATCTAACTGAAAACGAAATGCACGCCGTGATGAGTGACATCATGACCGGTAAAACCACCGATGCGCAAATTGGTGGTTTTTTAGTGGGTTTATCCATGAAGGGAGAAACAGTTGCTGAGATTACCGCTGCAGCAAAAGTGATGCGCTCATTAGCAACCGGTGTGCAAATCTACCACCCAAAATATTTGGTCGACACTTGTGGTACCGGTGGTGATGGCTTAGGTCTGTTTAATATCTCAACCGCCTGTGCTTTTGTTGTTGCGGCAGCGGGTGGCCAAGTTGCTAAACATGGTAACCGCTCTATTTCTTCTAAATCAGGTAGTGCCGATGTTTTAGAAGCAGCAGGCGTAAACCTCAACATGAGCCCTGAAAAGATCAGCAAGTGTGTTGAAAAAATTGGCGTTGGCTTTATGTTTGCACCGGCACACCATTCAGCCATGAAGCATGCAATCGGCGCACGTAAAGATTTGGCAGTACGCACTATTTTTAATGTACTGGGCCCGCTCACCAACCCAGCAAAAGCACCGCATCAAATTATGGGTGTGTATGACAAAAATTTAGTCGAGCCTATTGCCAATGTACTTAAAAGCCTTGGGTCTAAACATGTCATGGTGGTGCATTCTAAAGACGGCTTGGATGAAATCTCCATTGCAGATGACACCTATGTTGCAGAATTAAAAGACGGTGCAGTAACCACTTACACCATCAACCCTGCAGAATTCGGCCTGCCTTTAGGTGATTTGAATGACATTAAAGCCGATGATGCAGATAGCTCTTTGGTACTTATCCAACAAGCACTCGATGGTAAAGACGGTGCTGCTAAAAATATTATTGCATTAAATTCAGGTGCTGCCATCTACGTCTCTGGCATGGCAAAATCATTACAAGCCGGCATCAAAACGGCACTTGAAATTTTAAATGGTGGCTCTGCCCACCAAAAATTAGACGACTTCGTTCGTGAATCGACTGGCTGCTAAAACACACTCAAGGAACTTAAAAATGGATAAAGACACTAACCTAATTTGGATCGATTTAGAAATGACGGGCTTATTGCCAGAAAAAGACGTCATTATTGAAATCGCAACCATTGTGACTGACAAGGACCTTAACGTATTGGCCGAAGGCCCGGCATTGGCTATTCATCAAAGCAGTACAATCCTGGCTGGTATGGATGAATGGAATACTGAACATCATGGAAACTCTGGACTGGTACAACGCGTTAAAGACAGTGAGATTTCCACCAAACAAGCTGAAATCCAAACCCTTGATTTTTTACAAAAATATGTCAACCCAGGCGTCTCGCCGATGTGTGGCAATAGCATTTGCCAAGATAGGCGTTTTTTATACAACTACATGCCCACACTAGAGCAATTCTTTCATTATCGACACATTGATGTCACCACTCTTACAGAGTTAGTCGTGCGCTGGAAGCCCGAAGTTAAAATGGTACGAGAAGGAAAATCTGCACACTTGGCGTTATCAGATACTCACGATTCTATTAAGCAGTTAAAATATTATCGAGATGTCTTTATTGATGTCTAGCATTTGGAATTCACCTGCGAAAATTAACCTGTTTTTGCACATCAATTCTAAACGCGAAGACGGCTACCACAACCTACAAAGTATTTTTCAATTACTGGATTATTGCGACGAATTAAGTTTTAACATTAGACAAGATGGTGTGATAGCACGCACTAGTGGCAATGAAAACGTGCCTGAAGATCAAGATCTGATTATCAAAGCAGCCAAAGCATTGCAAACAGCAACAGGTACAAACCTTGGTGCTGATATTTCTGTGATTAAAAATATCCCTGCTGGTGGTGGGCTGGGTGGTGGTAGCTCTAATGCTGCGACCACACTCATTGCACTTAATCAACTATGGAGCATAGGATATTCAAATCAACAACTCTCAACAATCGGTTTAGCGCTCGGTGCTGATGTGCCTATTTTTATTGCTGGACATAGCGCCTGGGCTGAAGGTGTGGGCGAAATACTCACGCCAATGACGCTACCAAAACACTACTTTTTAGTGGCCTCAATCAACAAACATATCTCGACCAAAGAAATATTCTCTCACAAAGCATTGACAATGACCTCACAGATAGGGAAAATGTCCGACTTCTCAGAGTTAATCAATCCACATAATGATTGTCTTGAGGCGGCCATAGATTTAGAAGGCGAAGTTTTAGAAGCGTTAGTGCATTTAAAATCAGCTAAAAATTATCTATACCAGCCAAGAATGACCGGCACAGGAAGCTGTGTGTTTGTGGAATTTAAACATGAGAAAGATGCTTTGGTAGCACTCGACAATCTACCAAAACAATGGTCTGGCTTTGTAGCGCAAGCGCTCAATACCTCTCCAGCTTTAACCTAACGGTTAAACACTTTAATGGGCTGTCGCCAAGCGGTAAGGCAACGGGTTTTGATCCCGTCATGCGCAGGTTCAAATCCTGCCAGCCCAGCCATTTTCTGCTTCGTCTTTTTCCTTTGAACGGCGTCGAATCCTAAAAATTTTTCAATCACATAGCAGTATCTATGCTCAATCAAATTTTTGAGAACTCTCCTTGTTCAAAGAAAAAATACTTGCATAAAAAATACTCATAAAATTAATAGCCATTCTATGCACCCGAACAAAGCAAGGAAGTGATCTTTGAGCACTTAATCAAATTTCAACAATGGCTAAATAAAGATACAAAAAGTATTTAACAAATCTATTTTGCTATCGTAGTATAATTCAAGCACTTTAATGGTCATTACTAATATCTATGTCACTCGACAAAATTAAAATCTTTAGCGGTAACGCTAATCCACTACTTTCTGGCGAAATTATTTCTCAACTTAACCTTACCCAAGGTAAAGCCATAGTTGGACGATTCAGCGATGGTGAATCACAAGTTGAAATTTTAGAAAACGTACGTGGTTGTGATGTGTTTATTATCCAGCCAACTTGCGGACCTTCACCTGCTGAGACATTGATGGAACTCTTAGTCATCGTTGATGCACTTAAACGCTCATCAGCGGCTCGTATTACGGCGGTTGTGCCTTACTTTGGTTATTCAAGACAAGACCGTCGCTCGCGTTTAACCCGTGTACCCATTACCGCAAAATTAGCCGCTAAAATGGTGGAAGCTTCTGGTGTAGATCGTATCTTAACAGTCGATTTACACGCAGACCAAATTCAAGGATTTTTCAATATTCCGATTGACAATATTTACGCACAACCTGTCATGATTGGCGATATTTTGTCTAAGGGTTATGACGATGTTGTGGTTGTCTCGCCTGACGTAGGTGGTGTAGTGCGTGCACGTGCTGCTGCAAAACGTATCAACGATGCGGATCTTGTGATTATTGATAAACGCCGTCCCGCGCCTAACATGGTAAAAGTCATGAATGTGATTGGCGATGTGGAAGGCCGCACTTGTATTATTATTGATGACATGGTTGATACGGCTGGCACTTTATGCCAAGCAGCTGGTATCTTAAAAGAGAAAGGTGCAAAAAATGTGGTGGCTTACGCAACCCACGCCGTACTTTCTGGCAACGCCATTGACACCATTAACAATTCTGAACTCGATGAATTGGTCACCACCAATACCATTCCTTTATCTAAAGATGCGGCTAACTGCAGCAAAATACGACAACTGTCTATTGCACCAACCTTGGCAGAGGTGATTAAACGCATCAGTGGTGAAGAATCTATTAGCACTATCTTTACCGATACTCAATAACTAGCCTAAAAGGACTCAAGGCTATGATTTTTGAGTAAAAATTTTATGTATAATCCTTCCTTTGGTCAGTCACCTATTCAACTCAAGAACATCGATTTATGAAATCTACAACTAAAGAACACAAACAAGCACTACAAAAACTTATCATGATTGGCAAGGATAAGGGTTACTTGACCTACGCCGAACTAAATGATCTGTTACCAAAGGATTTGCTCACACAAGAACAAATCGAGCCAATCGTTACTATTTTGGAAGAATTAGATATTGTTGTATCTGAAACTGTCCCTGATGCTGATACCTTGGTTGTAGAGTCAGGCGCTAAAGCGCAATCTACTTCTGCTGAAGCTGCTATTGCAGCACTAGCGGCGCTTGATTCAGAATTTGGTAGAACCACAGATCCTGTCAGAATGTACATGCGTGAAATGGGCGTGGTCGACTTATTAGAGCAGTCAGATGAAGTTCGCATCGCCAAAGAAATTGAAGCAGGTGTTTTTGAAATCATGAAAGCCATTACGCTTTACCCATCTATCACGGACTTCTTCTTTAAAGCACACACACGTCTTGAAGAAGGAAAATGTAAGATGACTGATGTGATCATTGGTTACCAAGGTGATGCTGAAGATTTTTTAGCAAAAAAAGCCGCTTTTGATGCCGGTGAGTTTGATGATGACGAAGAATACGAAGACATGGAAGAAATGGAATACACGGGTCCAGATGAGGACAGAGTGAATACTCGCTTTGACACCATTCTAAAATGTTCTGGAAACTACCAAGCTATTAATGAAAAACACGGCTTCCGTCACAAAAAGACGGTTGCTGCCCGTGAGCAATTATCAAATGGTTTATCTGATTTGCGTCTTGCTCCAAAATTAGTAAGCACGATGATGGAGGTTATTTGCGACCGTGTTGCCATGATGAAAAAACAAGAAAAAACTATCCAAAATGCTTGTCTTTATGCCGGCATGGAAAGAGAGCAATTCTTTAAATTATTCACCGACAATGAAACCAATTTTGATTGGTTAAAAGGCGCTAAATTAGATAAAAAAGTAGCCGCTGCATTAAAAATCAGTAAAGATGAAATTTACTATGCACAAAAAAATCTTCTTGAATATGAAAAAGAGATGCAACTCACAGTGCCAGAGCTTAAAGCATTAAACAAATTATATCGTCGTGGTGATCGTCGCGCCAAGAAGGCAAAATCTCAAATGATTGAGGCAAACCTGCGTTTGGTTATCTCCATTGCTAAAAAATACGCTAACCGTGGTTTGCAATTCTTAGACTTGATCCAAGAAGGTAATGTAGGTTTAATGAAAGCAGTTGATAAGTTTGAATATCGTCGTGGTTATAAATTTTCAACTTATGCAACCTGGTGGATTCGTCAGGCTATTACTCGTTCAATTGCTGACCAAGCGCGCACTATCCGTATTCCAGTACACATGATCGAAACCATCAACAAGCTCAACCGTGTTCGTCGCCAACTCTTACAAAAATTTGGCCGTGAAGCCACACCTGAAGAGTTAGCAGTAGAAATGGAATTACCAGAATACAAAATCATTAAGATTTTAAAAATCGCCAAAGAGCCTTTATCCATGGAAACACCAGTAGGTGATGATGAAGATTCAAATATTGGTGATTTTATTGAAGACACCAACTTATCCTCTCCGGTGGAAATTACAACCAGAGAAAGCTTAAAGGAAACGACAGGTGAACTATTAGCAAACCTTTCACCTCGAGAAGCGAAAGTTTTAAAAATGCGTTTTGGTATTGATATGAATACCGACCACACACTTGAAGAAGTTGGCCGTCAGTTTGATGTAACCCGTGAACGTATTCGTCAAATCGAAGCCAAAGCTTTGCGCAAACTAAGACACCCTTCTCGTGCGCACAAACTACAAAGCTTCTTGGAATAAAACCCTTACGGGCCTATAGCTCAGCTGGTTAGAGCAATCGACTCATAATCGATTGGTCCTTGGTTCAAGTCCAAGTAGGCCCACCACATTAAAATTACTGCGCTTTTTCCTTTTCTAGGTTGTTGTGCTTGTCTTTCGTTCAGTCATATAGTTACACCTATACTCCTTCTCTCATTCCTACGCCCGCCTACTAGAAAAGGAAAACACTTGTAATTTACAAACCTGTCTCATGCTGGAGATATACAGCAACCCTCTGGGAGGAAAAGAAAAATACTTGTAATTCGTCTTTCAGAAAGAAAAACGGTATGATAGTTTTATATGTTTGATTCACTAATAACTCCATTAACCACACTAACAACCGAAGTTGGTGAAGTAATCATGTCTTTTTATAAAAGTGACATGGATGTTAAAGTGAAATCTGATCAAACACCTCTTACTGTTGTTGATCAAACCGCTCATCAGCTCATTGTTGAGGGCTTAGAGGAACTCACGCCTGGCACACCTATCCTCTCAGAAGAGTCTGATGAAATCTCATTTGACGAGCGCTCAACATGGTCAGAATACTGGCTGATTGATCCACTCGATGGCACACGGGATTTTCTAGAACACACGGGTGAATTTTGCATTTGTGTTGCTTATATCAAAGACAATACGCCTGTATTTGGCATGATTTATGCGCCATTAGATCAGATTCATTATTACACACTCGATGGACAAGCTTTTAAGCGTCAAAACGATGTTGAAGTTACTTTAAAAACTCATGCACCATCAAGCCCGCTCCAAGTGGTAATTGGCCATCATTCATTTCACAATGAACAACTAACAAGCCACCTTAGTCAGCAAGCTGATTATGAAATTAGCCGCTTGGGCAGTGCGCTCAAATTCTGCCAAATTGCACAAGGTCGTTATGATTACTACCCAAGATTTGGCCCTTGTTCAGAATGGGACACGGCAGCTGGGGTTTGCATCTTACAAAATGCAGGTGGCTCTGTGATTGATAAAAATGGAGAAGCGCTTAAATACAACACCAAAGACGACTTATTGTCACCCGTATTTTTTGCCTCAGGAAAACCTTAGCGATAAATCAATGGCTTGGATGTTTTTGGTCATACCGCCAATCGAAATATAATCCACACCGGTATTGGCTGTTGCCACAATATTATCGGCATCAATATTGCCAGAAGCCTCTAGTGGTAGCTTGTCTTTTGCTAATACAACTGCCTTGGCCAAATCATCTATCGAGAAATTATCGCACAACGCTCGAGTAATGCCACCAAGCAACAATGTTTGTTGTAATTGACCTAAGCTTTCAACTTCAACAATAAGTGGTAAATTAGGGTATTTTTCAGTCGCTGATTGAACCGCTTGTTTGATTGATCCAGCGGCAATAATATGATTTTCTTTGAGCATAACGCAGTCATACAAACCTAACCGATGATTAACGCCGCCACCGCATTTGACTGCCTGTTTTTGCGCCAAACGTAATCCGGGAATGGTTTTTCTGGTGTCTAACAACTGTGTATTAGTGTGTGCGATTTTCGACACCAAAATATGCGTTTGTGTTGCTGTTGCGCTCAGCATTTGTAAAAAATTCAATGCCACTCGTTCTGCCGACACGATAGAACTGGCGAAGCCATTCAACGTGCATAAGGTTTGATTTTCAACAACTTGGTCACCGTCAGCAACCATCCAGTTGATTTGAATTGAATCATCAACCAGTGAAAATGCATGTTGTGCGTAGTCTATACCGCAGATAACCGCCGACTCTCTAGCGATAATATTCGCTTCAACTTGAGCATTAGGCAACAAACTGGCTGAGACATCACCTGAACCAATATCTTCTTTCAGTGCCTGTTGTACAGCCTTCAAACTATCTTCACTCATGAACCCTCTCAGAGGATTGCTGTGAATCGCCAACCAGATCCATAATCGCTTTTACTGCTTGGTCATCATCGTCGTGTTTAAGCTGTGCATGAATAGCACTAAATTCTTTAACCAAAGATTGATTGTCTCTATTCAATATCTCGATTGCATGTTGGGCAATATTTTCACCACTCGCATCTTTTTGAATCAGCTCTGGCACTAAGGCCTGGTTGGCAATCACATTTGGCAATGAAACGTACGGACTCTTAACCAATCGTGAAGCAATAAAATAACTCATCGCCGATAGTTTATAAACTACCACCATCGGCACGCCAATCAATGCTACTTCCAAGGTGGCCGTGCCTGATGCTACCAACACCAAGTCTGCTTGCTCAATGCGCTGATGTGCGTCACCCACTGATATACTTAAGTTTAATTTTTGAATTTGTTGCTCTGCCCATTCCTGCAAGCTTCCATTGGCCAATACCAAGTGAAAGTTTAACTCATGATCTTGACCCGTCATTAATCGGACTGCTGATAACATTTCTGGCAATAATCGTTTGACTTCACCCTCACGAGACCCAGGCATTAAAACGATATTTTTACCCGCTATATGGTTTTGTCTTGGGGTTAAGCTTTGGGCTAATGGATGGCCAACAAATAATGCTTTTTGTTGATTTTTTTGATAAAAATCCACTTCAAATGGAAAGACACACAATACCAAATCAGTTGATTGCTTGATTTTTTTGATACGGCTTTGACGCCATGCCCACACAGATGGCGAAATGTAATGCACTGTTTTCACACCTTGTTTTTTTAATTTTTTCTCAATGACAAAATTAAAATCAGGGGCATCCACACCAATAAAAACATCAGGCTTATTAGTTGAATAATAATCAACAATGGTTTTACGTAATCGCAATAAAGAAGGCAGTTTTTTTAAAACTTCACTAAAACCCATGACATTAACTAGGTTTTGATCCCAGCGTTGTGTACAGCCAGCAGCGATCATTTTTTCACCTGCCAAGCCTTCTATCTGGTGATCGGTGTTTTGCACTTTTAACGCTTGAACCAATTTAGAGCCAATTAAGTCACCTGAAGTTTCAGCTGCACTTATGGCAATCTTCATTACTTTCTCGGTAAGATAATCTGCGGATCTTCATCAAAGGCACGGTAAATCACCATTATATTGCCAATTACTTGAATAAGATGTGATTTTGACACCTCTACAATTTGGTTAATCATTTGTTGTTTTTCGTCTTTGCCGTCTGCTCGAACCTTAATCTTTAGCAACTCATGCTTATTCATGGTTGATTCAAGCTCAGCCAAAACTGATTCGCTCAAACCGTGTTGACCTACCATTACCACCGGTTTTAGGGCGTGGCCCATTGATCTTAAAAATTTCTTCTGATTGTTTGTTAACTTAGTCATTTATAATATTCTCTTTTTCAAATAAATCTTGGATGGTTTCTCGCTCTCGTACCAAGTGATGTTGCTCGCCACTCACCATTACCTCGGCCACTCGTGGACGGGAATTGTAATTCGAACTCATGGTGAAGCCATAAGCGCCAGCCGACATAAGCGCTAAATAATCACCCTGTGACAAACTTAACTCTCTGCCTTTGGCTAAAAAATCACCGGTTTCACAAATCGGCCCAACTAAATCCCAGCTAGCCTGAATGCCACTAGCATTTTCATCAACAGGTAAAACTTGATGATAGGCATTATAAAAACTAGGGCGTAAAAGATCATTCATTGCACCATCAATGATGGCAAATGAATGCTCAGAATTTTGCTTTAAAAATTCAACTTTAGTGATAAACACACCTGCATTTCCCACAATTGATCTTCCAGGCTCTAAAATTATCTCAATATTACCCACTTTGGCAATCATTGCTTCAACGTAAGCTTTAATATCGATGGTTTTCTCATCGTCATATCGAATGCCGACACCGCCACCTAAATCTAAATGCGCAATTGAAATACCTTGCTGGTTGAGTTGATCAACCAGTTCTAACACCTTGTCTAACGCATCTAAAAAAGGAGACACTTCAGTGAGTTGTGAGCCAATATGGCAATCAAGACCTTGCACGCTCAAATACTTAGAATTATTTGCTTGTTGATATAAATTAATAGCATCATCAATATCGACACCAAATTTATTTTCTTTGAGGCCAGTAGAGATATAAGGATGTGTCTTTGCATCAACATTTGGATTAATGCGAATAGAGATTGGCGCTTGCGTATTTAACGATTGTGCCACTGATTCAATTCTGTCTAATTCAGAAGCTGATTCAACATTAAAACAACGTACGCCCACTTCTAATGCACGTTTGATCTCACGAGCTGTTTTAGCCACGCCTGAAAATACACAACAATTTGCCTGCCCACCAGCTGCTAATACACGCTCTAGTTCTCCCTCAGACACGATATCAAAGCCCGCGCCAATTTTGGCCAATGTGTTGAGTACCGCTAAGTTTGAATTAGCTTTAACCGCGTAACAAACCAAATGTGGATGACTACCAAATGCTGTGTCGAACTCACGCCAGTTATTCTCAATGTCTGTTTGAGAATAAACATAGAGTGGTGAGCCGTAAGTCGCCATTAAATCTGTTATCGCAACAGATTCAGCTTGTAATTTTTGATTTTTGTAAGAAAAGCTCAAGGTCGTAAAAAATGGATATTTTTAAACTTAGGCGATATCGACTTGAGTTATTGTGCTGATTTTCATAGCAACTGCCTCAGCCTTGACTGGCTCTAATTCACCCATTTTTCCACAAGAAGATAAGCCGATAATGACTAAAATTAATGCTGCTAATTTAAGGGTTGTATTCATGTTGTCACCACAATTGTATAAAAGATAAGCCTTTATTTTACCCCAAATCCCGTAGCTGTTGCACGAACGCAGATCGCTCTATATTAAAGGCGCCCAAGCTTTTTAAATGAGGATTTTCTACTTGACAATCAATCAGTTGATAATCAGTATTTTTTAACAGATGTACTAAAGCTACTTTCGAGGCGTTACTTGCACAAGAGAACATCGACTCACCAAAAAACACTTTGCCAATTGCCACGCCATACAAACCACCTGCCAATTGATTACCCTCATATACTTCAATAGAATGCGCATGACCTTGATGGTGCAATTGAATATAGGCTTGTACCATGTCATTATCAATCCAAGTGCTGTCTTGATCTTTACGCTTGATATCTTTGCACTGATGGATTACTTGCTCAAAATTTGTATTTGTACGAACTTCGAAACGATTACTACGAAGTACCTTGTCTAAACTTTTTGAAACATGCAGCGTTTCTTTGGTGATCACCATTCTAGGGTTTGGGCTATACCAAAGCACGGGCTCACCTTCACTATACCAAGGAAAAATACCTTGTTGATAAGCATCTAATAAGCGTTCGGTTGATAAATCACCGCCAATGGCGATTAAGCCATTGGGCTCTTCTAACGCCAACTCAATATCAGGAAATGGAACAGTTGGTGAATGAAGGATGAAGTCTTGCGGAATATCAATCACAGGTTTTGTTTTCTGATAATTTCCTTAGCCATGTAAAGCGCTGCAATACTTCTGGCTTCAGTCAAGTCTTGGCGATAAACCAATTGCTCTAAATCACTCAATTTGTACTCTACCACTTCTAATGGTTCGGGCTCATCGCCCTCAGCACTGGCCTCATAAAGATCTTGCGCCAAAACAATATGGGTGAAATTCGATTGATAGCCAGGGGCTAGTGTCATGGTCTTAATTAACTTAAGGTCTTTAGCGCCATAACCAATCTCTTCCATCAACTCGCGATTAGCCGCATCAATGGGTGATTCTCCTTTGTCAATCTTTCCCTTAGTTAGTGCTAATTCATAACGGTCAGTACCACCTGAATATTCGTAAATCATTAACACTGTGTCATCATCCAGCATTGGAATAACCAACACTGCACCTTCTCCGGGTGGTTTGAGGCGCTCATATTGACGCCTCTCACCATTGGAGAATTCTAAGTCCAACTTTTCAATATTAAAAAATCGTGTGGTAGCAAGGGTTTCGATATTTAATATCTTTGGTTTTTTACGCATAAGCTTATCGTATTAAAGGCTATAAAGGTACAATAATACCTTTATAGCAAGGGAGAGAATAATGAAAAAATTAACACTACTATTCACATTGGCGCTTTCAACGCTCACACATGCTTGGGTGATTGATGGTTTAGGTGATTATAAATTTGAAGCGATTGCAGACAACACTCATATCATACACGGCCCATTGGGCGAGCCCAACAAGCAAAATCATGGTTTTATGAATAATCCTGGCATGGTGATTGGTGCTGATGGCGTGATTGTCATTGATCCAGGCGGTACTTACCAAGTTGGTCAAAAAGTCATTGAAGAGATTAAAAAAATCACGGATAAACCAATTGTAGCCGCTTTTAATACTCATGTTCATGGCGACCATTGGTTAGGCAACCAAGCGATATTGGAGCAATATCCGAACGCTAAAATTTACGCACATCCTGCTATGATCGCTCAAGCCAAAGATGGTGAGGGTGATAGCTGGGTTAGTATTATGGATACCTCAACTGAAGGCTTATCAAAAGGCACAATTGCAACTTACCCTACGGATGCAACCACACATCTACAAGAAATCGCCGTTGCTGGTGAAACCTTCAAAATTCATAATGACATCACTGGTGTCGCCCACACTAACACTGACATCATGATTGAGCACGTCGGTAGCAAGACTTTATTCCTAGGTGATAATGATTTGATTCATCGCTTTGGTCGATTTGATGGCACCTCTGATATGCATGGTAATATTAAAGCGTTAGAATACGCCATTGATTTAGGTCTTGATCAATATGTACCTGGTCACGGCCCGTCTGGCAGTACTGCTACAGCTGTCCAACCATTCCTAGATTACTTGTTAATTATTCAAGATGAAACTAAGAAGGGCTACGAGGAAGATTTGGCTGATTATGAAATCAAGCCTTTTGCTGATAAGAAGCTAGCCAACTACAGAGATTGGCACGGTTACGATGCCCAACTAGGTAAGCATATCAACAAGATGTTGTTAGAGATTGAAGATAGAGATAATTAAAACTTATTGTTTTAATTGAAATTTTGGCAATCCTAGATCGAGTCGGATTGCCACTATCCTAACAATAAAAATACTTAGTCCGGCAATAATAGCTGATGCAGTAACGCTGACGCCGCCATTTAACAACACAATAAATCCTAAAGAACCGAGCCACGCAGCCGTTGCGTAGAGTGGACTTTTAAATACAATTGGGGTTTCATTACACAGCAAGTCTCTAAAGATTCCGCCCATTGCGCCGGTAACAACCCCCATAAAACTAGCTACTAACCAAGGTGTACCCGCCACCAATGACACCATGGTGCCCGCAACACTAAAAGCAGCCAATCCTGCTGCATCAGGTATTAAAAAAAACTTTGGTGAAATTGAAATCAACCTGGCGCCCACAAAAATAATCACGGCACTTACCAGTGAAGCGATAAAGAAAATTTGATCCTGTATCCAAAATACATCAACATCTAACAGCATATCTCTTAATGATCCGCCACCCAATCCAGTTGTTATAGCAATAATGATAACACCAAATAAATCAAAATGCCTAAAGCCAGATTTGAGTACACCAGAGGCTGATGACACCACCACAGCTACCAGTGATATCCAATACAAACTATTGGAAAATTCTTGTGTAATTTCTAAATTCATACTTCTAGTAGACCTGCTTTGCTAGTTCTAATAGACGAATTGTAACGCAATAATTAGAGTTTATCGCCTATTTTAAAAATTTCCGAAATTTTTGATTTATGTAATAGGCCTTGCCTATTACAAGAGGGTTTTATTGATCTTAATGCTTAAAAACAGGGTTTTTACAAGGTGTTTTTAGGTTCAAAATCGGTGATTTTCATTATTTCTGAAATTTTTTAGTCGAAGAAGCCGTCCATATGAAGTTCTGTCAAATCACTAAAACCACCAATATGCTTGCCATCAATAGTTAACTGTGGCACCATTCTAGCGCCATCAGTCACTTTTGAAAACTCAACCATATTGGCACGATCATCATCAATATATTTTTGCTCAAATGGTAAGTTCCATTTATCTAATAGCTCTTTAGTTTTGACGCAGATTGGGCAAGTGTGGGTTGAATAAACGACAATATCCATAACTAATCCTTTAATGCAGCAACAACCAAATCACCCATCTGACTGGTGCCAACAACCGTATCGCCATCAGCAGCAATATCTGCAGTTCGATAGCCTTGATCAAGTACGGTATTTACCGCTGTATCAATCTTATCAGCGAGTGCAATTTGGTTAAGTGAATAGCGCAACATCATTGAAACGGATAAAATCGTTGCTAAAGGATTGGCAATGTCTTGGCCGGCAATATCAGGCGCTGAACCATGAATGGGTTCATACATACCAAAACCGTCTTTGTTGAGTGACGCACTTGGCAACATACCAATTGAGCCAGTCAACATGGCGGCGCAATCAGACAATACATCACCAAATAAATTAGAGGTTACCATGACATCGAATTGCTTCGGCGCTTTAACCAATTGCATGGCAGCATTGTCCACATACATATGAGAAAGTTCAACATCTGGATAGTCTTTGGACACCTCAATCATCACATCGCGCCATAACTCGCACACTTCTAACACATTGGCTTTATCCACTGAGCAAACACGCTTGTCACGTTTTTGTGCAATTTTGAAAGCTGAATGGCCAATACGTCTAATCTCAGACTCATAATAAGTCGCAGTATTAAAGCCATAGCGCTCGCCATCACGAATCTCAATACCACGCGGTTGTCCAAAATAAATACCGGCAACTAGTTCACGAACGATCATGAGATCTAGGCCAGAAACAATGTCTTCTTTTAACGTTGAAGCGCTGGCCAATTGTGGATATAAAATCGCGGGGCGAAGGTTTGAGAATAAATCCATCTCGGCGCGTAACCCCAATAAACCACGCTCAGGTCGCAAATCACGCTCAAGACTCTCCCATTGATAACCACCCACCGCGCCTAACAAAATAGAGTCACACGCTTGTGCAGCATCTAGAGTTTCTTGCGGCAATGGAGACCCGGTTTCATCATAGGCCGTACCACCGACCAAACCATGAACTAATTCCATGCCTAAATTGGCATTTTCATTTAGGTAGTCAATAACCTTTAATGCTTGAGCAACGATTTCTTGTCCAATACCATCACCTGGCAATATTAATACTTTTGACATTAAATTTCCTTTATGAATATCTTAAAGACGATTATTTTACTCGATTTCAATCATTTCAAACTGATCCTTACTCGCGCCACAATCAGGGCATACCCAATCCTCTGGCACATCTTCCCATTTGGTTTTTGGTTCTATACCATCTTTTGGCGAACCTAAATATTCATCATAGACCCAATCACAAACAATACATCTTAATTTTTTAAATCCCATTTAGTTTTCTCCTAATAAAAAAGGGGAGCGCTTAACTCCCCTTTATCAAGCAGTGACTGATTATAAATTGTCAGCGTTCTTCGCTAAATATTCAGCAACACCTTCCGGTGTGTCCTTCATGCCTTCATCACCTTTGTTCCAACCTGCAGGACATACTTCACCATGCGTTGTGTGGAAATCAAGTGCATCTACCATGCGTAACATTTCATCAACATCACGACCTAATGGAAGATCGTTTACCACTTGATGACGCACAACAAAATTTGCATCAATTAAAAATGAAGCACGTAATGCGATACCATCTGGATGCACAATACCGTAAGCCTCCATAATCGAATGATCTGTATCAGCCACTAATGGAAAATCGATTGCACCTAAACCACCATCTGCTGGAGCCGTGTTACGCCATGCGTTATGAGTCCACTCAGAATCTACCGAAACACCTACTACTTCAACACCCTTCTCAGCAAACTTTGCAATACGATGATGATGTGCTAGAATTTCAGATGGACAAACAAAAGTGAAGTCCAACGGATAAAAGAACAACATAATCTTTTTACCTTTTAGGCTTGATAATTGAAAACCATCGACAATAGAGCCATTGGCTAAAACGGCTGCAGCTGTAAAATCGGGTGCTTGTTGTGTGACTAAAACGCTCATACTTTCTCCAAATAAATTATTAAATAAACCCATGAATTATACAATTATATATTTGCCTTTATCCTATAAAAATTAAGGGTTTGTTGTAGCTGTGTATGTCGCACTGCTTTAACGTAAAATAACGCCATGCTTAAAATCTACAATACGCTTAGCAAACAAAAAGAAGTCTTTCATCCAATCAACCCTAACAAGGTAGGAATGTATGTCTGCGGTATGACCGTGTATGATTATTGTCATATGGGGCATGCGCGTGTTTTGGTGATGTTTGATGTTATTACTCGCCATCTCAGACGCCATTTTCCCAATGTCGAATATGTTCGTAATATCACTGATATTGACGACAAAATCATCAAACGTGCGGTTGAAAATAAAGAAGATATTTACAGCCTAACCAATCGTTTTATTGAAGCCATGCATGAAGACGAACGTGCGCTTGGCGTTTTGGCGCCTGATGTAGAGCCACGTGCTACTGATGCGATAGATCAAATGTTTTATATGATTGAGACATTAATTGAAAAAGGCATTGCCTATCAAGGCAAGAGCGGCGACGTCTATTACTCAGTGCGTGATTTTGAAGGCTATGGCAAACTCTCGGGCAAAAACCTAGATGAGCTTGAAGCTGGTGCACGTGTTGATATCGAAACTGATAAGAGAGACCCGCTAGATTTTGTCTTGTGGAAGATGGCCAAACCATCTGAACCAAGTTGGTCGTCACCTTGGGGTGATGGACGCCCAGGCTGGCATATTGAATGTTCGGCCATGTCAACACACCATTTAGGCAACCACTTTGATATTCATGGGGGCGGAATGGATCTAACTTTTCCGCATCATGAAAATGAAATTGCACAGTCTGAAGGTGCGCACGATTGTACGTTTGTTAATACTTGGATGCACGTGGGCTTTGTAAATATAGACAATGAGAAAATGAGCAAGTCGCTGAATAATTTTTTCACCATTCGCACGGTTTTGGAAAGCTACGATGGTGAAACTCTGCGCTACTTTATTATGAGCAGTCATTATCGCAGTCCGCTAAATTTTAGCGATGATAACTTGGACTTGGCAAAATCTTCTTTAACACGTTTGTACACAGCAATGCGTGGATTAAGCGCTTCCGATGCAGCTATGGATGAAGTTTCACAACGGTTTGATTTTGAGAAACGTTTTAATGCAGCGCTGGATGACGACTTTAACACCTCAATTGCACTAAGTATTTTGTTTGAATTGGCCAAATTAGTTAATTCTGAGCGTGAAAAAGACATCGATCAAGCTAATGCTTTAGCTCAACTCTTGCAGAAACTTGGTGGCTATATTGGTATTTTACAAACCGATGCAGACAGCTTTTTAAAGCACACCCCTCAAGGGGGTACTAAAAAGAGAGGGGTTGACCTAGCCGATGAAGACATTGACGCAAAGATCAAGCAACGCAACGAGGCAAAAGGCAATAAAGATTTTGCTTTATCTGACCAAATCCGCGATGAGCTAATTGATCTTGGTGTTATTTTAGAGGACAGTGCAAATGGCACAAGCTGGCGTCGAGGATAACTCAAAGCCAATGACAAATCCTTCTTCCATCAACTGGCCTGAGATTGACACCATTCTATTAGATATGGATGGCACGTTGCTTGATCTGAATTTTGACTTGCATTTTTGGATGGAGTATTTACCACTGGTATTGGCTAATAAGCACAACCTCACCCATCAAGAATCAAAAGACAAGTTCTACCCCGTGATGCGCGCAGAAGAAGGTAAATTGCACTGGTACTGTTTAGATTATTGGCAAAAAATCTTTGAATTAGACATTGCTAAACTCAAAGAAGATGTGGCGCATTTAATCCAAGTTCACCCGTTCGTTTTAGAGTTTCTAGAGCAGGCTAGACAACATAACAAACGCATTTATCTAGTCACTAACGCGCATAGAAAAACCATTCAGTTAAAAATGCGAGTCACTAATTTAGAGCAATATTTTGATACCATTATTTCATCACATGACTATGATGCAGCTAAAGAGGATCAAGATTTTTGGCAAAAATTAGATGAATCTATTCACCTGGACAAAGCCAAGAGTGTTTTCTTTGACGATTCAAAAACAGTTTTAAAGTCCGCTAAAAAATTTGGTATTGGCACTGTTGTGGCTATTAGCAAACCCAGTTCTAAAATTGAAACTAAGTTAGTAGAAGGGTTTATCAACATTGAAACTTTCGAGCACACCTTGCCAGTAAAACCACACGCATAAAAAACCCGCCATAAAGGCGGGTTTTAATCGTGCTTAGTTGGTCAATAATTACTCACCGCCAATTGCACCCATTAAAGCAAAGCTTTTAACGAACGGCGTTGCCATTCTAGGGTCTTTGATCATAGCGCCAAAATCGCCTTTCTCAAACTTTAACTTACCCATGGTAACTGCCATGCCCATTGAAGCCATGCCTAAAGGCTTGTCTAACCATTTCATCCAGTTTTTCTTATCTGCACGCATGTCCCAATCCACAGATTCACCATTGTAATCGCCTGCACTAACGCATTCGCCATTCTCAACCACAAAAATACCGGTTGGTGTGCCATCACCTTTATAACCACAAGCAATGATTGATGAAAAGTTAATTTCTGCTAATTTACCACGTACTTCGTCTGAACCGTTCCAAGCTTCTTTTAGTTGGTTCATCCACTCATCTGAAAATAATGCTGCCATGTTAATCTCCTATTTTGTTATCTCATTTAGACAAGCTCATTGTGTCATCAGTTTGTCTTTTCTTATTTAAGTTTGTTCGTTGAACGAACGCACATATTATGCCCATTAAAGTCGGTAATATTGCACTGTTTTTCTTAAAAAAATACCGACTATTTATGTTGGTACTATAAACGCCTGATTTAGCAAGAAAAATAAAGTTTTAAGTATAATTACACACTTTACTTTACTTTAAATTCACTGTGCCAAAAATTTGCATATTGTCTGATTCTCATGGATTCATTCACCCTGAGGTTATTAAGATCGCCAATCAATGTGATATCGCTATTCACGCAGGCGATATTATTAACGAAGCCACTCTGAGCCAACTAAAACCCAAACAAAAACTTATTGCCATTAAAGGCAATAATGATGATCATATCGCCTCGCTCAATACGGTTGAATTTCTTGAATTTCCAAGTGGAAAAATTGTCATTGAACACGGCCATCTTCACGGCCATCACAAACCATCGCACGAATCACTAAGAGAGACCTATCCAGATGCCAAAGTGATCATCTATGGGCATACGCACAAACAAGTAATTGATAAAGAATCGACACCTTGGGTGATCAACCCAGGCGCGTCAGGTGAGGTCCGTAATCATGGCGGATCAAAGTGTTTTACAATGGATATTTATGATGAAAAAGAGTGGCTCATCACCCCCTATACCTTTAGCTAAATACTCTAATCTTTAGAGTAAAAAAATCAAGATGTGCAACAATCAAAAGAATTATGTTTTTATGATTTAGTAATATAATCACCATACATAGCAACTACTTTTTTCACTTCATTTTTTGATCCTAAGATAACCGGCACACGGTCATGAATATCTTGAGGTTCTACGTCCATAATACACTGATGACCAGTAGAGGATAGACCGCCAGCCTGCTCAACAATCATAGACATCGGGTTGCCTTCGTACATCAGACGAAGCTTACCAGCTTTCGATGGATCACGATTATCATAAGGGTACATGAAGATACCACCTCGGATAAGGATACGGTGAACTTCTGCAACCATAGAAGCAACCCAACGCATATTGTAACGCTTACCTAGAGGGCCTTCTTCGCCTTGTAAACAATGATCAATGTACTCCTTCATTTCTGGCTCCCAGAAGCGTTGGTTGGACATGTTAATTGCGAATTCAGCAGTGTCTTCAGTGATTTTTAACTGCTCTTGTGTTAGAACAAATTCCCCAACGTTAGTGTCTAATGTGAATAAGTTGACGCCTTTTCCTGTTGTCATTACCAGCAATGTGGAAGGACCATAAAGAACATAACCGGCAGCAACTTGCTTGCTTCCAGGTTGTAAGAAAATATTTTGATCGTCACCAGTGCGACTATCTTCAGGGGCTTCTAAAATAGAAAAAATCGTTCCAACAGAAAGGTTAACATCGATATTTGAAGAGCCATCCAATGGGTCAAAGGTTACTAAGTATTTACCATCAGTATGGCCGGCAATTGTATAATCCTCTTCTTCAGAGCCTACACCCTTGACGAAAGCATTAGCGCACAGAGTATCTTTTAAAAGGTCATTAGAAATAACATCTAACATCTTTTGGGTTTCACCTTGAATGTTCTCATCTTCAGTTGCACCTAAAATACCTGCTAATTCGCCTTGGCCTAATTTATAGGCAATATCCTTACACGCAACCAAAATATCTTTAATAACAAGTTCTAGTTCAGCTGATACACCTTCTTGTGATATTACTTGATCTAATCTTTTCATCGAAAACCCCTCTGCTTATTTGTTGAAATAATATGCGTAAGTTTAACATGTTATCCCTAATGAGATATATTGCAATATCACCATAAAATAACACGTCAAAAAACGGCTATAGGTATAATTTTTTGATTCTTATTTAATAAAGGTATGACGATGAAGAACGCTTTCTATGCTCAATCTGGCGGTGTAACTGCTGTGATTAACGCTTCTGCTTGTGGTGTAATTGAAACTGCACGCAAAAATTCAGACAAAATTGGTACGGTTTATGCTGGTCAAAACGGCATTATTGGTGCGCTAACTGAAAACTTAATTGACACCTCTAAAGAATCAACAGCTGATGTTGCTGCACTAAAGCACACGCCATCTGGTGGTTTTGGCTCTTGTCGTTACAAGATGAAGTCTTTAGAAGCAAACAAAGCAGAATACGAAAGATTAATCGAAGTATTTAAAGCGCATGACATTGGCTACTTCTTTTACAACGGTGGTGGCGACTCAGCTGACACTTGTTTGAAAGTTTCGCAATTGTCTGAATCTATGGGCTACCCAATTCAAGCGATTCACGTACCAAAAACGGTTGATAACGACTTACCAGTGACAGACAACTGCCCAGGTTTTGGCTCAGTAGCTAAATACATTGCAGTTTCTACAATGGAAGCCAGTTTTGATGTAGCCTCAATGTGTGCTACTTCTACTAAGATTTTTGTACTTGAAGTTATGGGTCGCCACGCAGGCTGGATTGCAGCAGCTGGTGGTTTGGTTGACGATTCAATTCCAGTGGTTATTTTATTCCCTGAAGTTAAATTTGACGAAAAGAAATTCCTAGCTAAAGTTGATGCAAACGTTAAAGAATTTGGTTACTGTACAATTGTTGTATCTGAAGGAACTCAATGGCCAGATGGTCGCTTCCTAGCAGAGCAAGGCACTCGCGATGACTTTGGTCATGCGCAATTGGGTGGTGCAGCGCCAGTTGTAGCTCAACTAATTAAAGACGCCTTAGGTCATAAATTCCACTGGGCAGTTGCAGATTACTTACAGCGTTCGGCGCGTCACTTAGCATCAGAGTCTGATGTTGAGCAAGCTTACGCCTTAGGTGAAGCAGCAGTCAACATGGCATTAGAGGGTAAAAACTCAGTAATGCCAGCTATTATCCGCACCTCTAACAACCCATACACTTGGGAAATTGGTTCAGGCGAATTGAAAGATATTGCTAACGTTGAAAAGATGATGCCAATGGAATACATCTCTGATGATGGCTTTGGTATTACTGACGCATGTCGTGAGTACTTACAGCCTCTAATCGAAGGCGAAAACTACCCTCCATACAAAAATGGCTTGCCAGACTACGTGGTGATGAAAAAAGAAATGGTAGAAAAGAAATTACCATCATTTGAAGTATAAGGAATTCAGAAAATGAACGTTATTTTATTAGGCCCTCCGGGCGCAGGCAAAGGTACTCAAGCAACCAACATTTGTGAGAAATATTCAATTCCACAAATCTCAACTGGCGACATGCTACGTGCTGCCGTTAAAGCTGGCACACCTTTAGGTGTTGAAGCCAAAAAAGTGATGGATGCTGGTGGTTTAGTGTCTGACGATATTATCATTGGCTTGGTCAAGGAAAGAATTCAAGAAGATGACTGTGAAAACGGCTTCTTATTTGATGGATTTCCACGCACAATCGCTCAAGCAGAAGCTTTAAAAACTGACAATGTCAAGGTTGACTATGTTGTTGAGATTCAAGTGCCTGATGAAGACATTGTTGCTCGCATGTCGGGACGTCGCGCTCACTTAGCTTCAGGTCGTACTTATCACGTTGTCTACAATCCACCTAAAGTTGAGGGCATTGATGACATTACAGGTGAAGAATTAGTACAACGTGCTGATGACAACGAAGAAACGGTTAAATCACGTTTGGATGTTTACCATGAGCAAACTCAACCCTTGGTTGATTACTACCAAGCATGGATGAATGAAGACGACAATGCGCCAAAGTATGGCTCAGCAAATGGTGTCGGTACACTAGAAGAAGTAAGAGATCGTGTCTACACACAATTAGGCTAAACTTTTAGTTTTGCTAATAAATGGGGGCTTGTGTTGTAATGACATAAGCCTTTTTTTTGAATTTTTATAATAGAAAAAAATATGAGTACAATCGGCCCAAGAGAGATCAATGTTCCATTCCGTCCTATCCCGCTAGATGTGCCTGAAGGCATGAAGCCTAACGAGTTTTTCAACTCGCCAGAAAACCTAAAAGATCTGACTGAAAATAACGGTTTGTTGATCAACGATGAAGACTTATTACTTTATCGAAAAGCCTTGGGGCACTCAAATGAATTTGATTGCTCTATTATTTATAACACGTCACAAAGTGTTTTAAACCCTTTGGGTCGAGCTGTGCGTCGTACACAATTACCAAAAAATGTTAGGAAAGTTTGGAATCGAATGAATCAAATCATTATTGGCTTTATGTTGGAGCAATATCCTGATCCTGAAAAACACTTGATCCTTGCAGGTGAAGCATCGCTTGATGCGACTTGGCCTATAACTTCTGCCGGTGTGCCTAGTATTCGCATGTTGCACAACCACTTTATTGTTTTTGATAAGCAACAACTAAAAGAAGCGCCGCTCACTGATACTAACAACCCAAACTTAACGGATGGCGGTCAGCACTCTTTATTTGCTGCTTATATGCAAGACGTGTATGTCGAATTCTTATCGTCGCTCGATTTAAAAATACTCAAGCCTGTTGAAAGTGATGCTTCTAGTCTTGCACTAACAGGTTATCCACAGGGTTTACCGAGCTGGGAAATACAAGGTGGTATCGACAGTTTAAAAAATATTGATTTTTGGAAAGAATACGACCAAGTCTTAAAAGGTTTTTTAGACTTCTACCGTACCTTCTTTACCCAAGTGTCTAGCAGAAATGCAGGCGTGCCAGACAACGCTTATTTCCCTAAAGAAATTGAAAAAACTTTGTTGTTCAATAACTGTTTTTTATCCGCCGCTAAAAAAGTGCGTGACAAATGTATTAAAGACGCAAAATATGCTTCATCAATTCGCTGGCAACCCGCATTTAAACAGCTCATTTATCGCAACGATAAAGGTAAGCTAATTGTGGTTATTTCACAAAATTCTATTGGCAATGCAATCACTGAGCTTTTGGGTGTGGTGGTTAATCGAACGCCAGATGCTAAAGCTTATGAACAGGCGGAACCGGCCTTGATTGAAAAGCTATTGAAGCTCAGATCGAGATTGGTTGAAGCTGATTTAGGTCGTGGCATCAAAACTCAATATTGGACAAAAGGATAAACGGGAAATACTTTTTTAAACCCTTTAAACCAACACCTAAAATAGGTCGTTTTTCACTTATTTATTATATTATTGAATGCTAATTACTCTATAATCAACGTTGGAAAAATTTATACATAAATCAAAAAGGAGAAAAGAAAGAAATGGATATACTAATAATGGCCATCGGGGCTTCAATTATCGCTGTTTTATACGGCTTATATACAATGACCTGGATTTACAAACAATCACCAGGTAGTGACAAAATGAAAGAGATTTCAGATGCGATTGCAGAAGGCGCAAGTGCCTATCTAAATCGTCAATACACTGCCATTGGCGTTGTAGGCGCAATTTTACTGGTTATTATCTCGATAGCACTCAGCTACACGGTGGCTCTAGGATTTTTAATTGGTGCCGTATTGTCAGGTTTGACAGGTTATATTGGTATGAATGTATCGGTTAAATCAAATTGTCGTACAGCAGAGGCAGCAAAAAATGGCATGAATGCTGCTTTCCAGGTGGCCTTTAAAGGTGGTGCTATTACTGGTATGCTGGTAGTTGGCCTGGCATTGTTAGGTGTTTCTGGATTCTACATGGGCTTGACTGCTTTTGAAGTTCCACAAAAAGACGCGTTACACGCATTGATTGGCTTAGCTTTTGGTGGTTCATTGATTTCAATCTTTGCACGTTTAGGCGGCGGTATCTTTACTAAGGGTGCTGATGTTGGTGCTGATATTGTTGGTAAAGTTGAAGCAGGCATTCCAGAAGATGATCCGCGCAATCCTGCAGTAATTGCTGACAACGTTGGTGACAACGTTGGTGACTGTGCAGGTATGGCGGCTGACTTATTCGAGACTTACGCAGTAACCATCGTTGCAACAATGATGTTGGCTGGTGTACTAGGTATGGGCAGCGAAGCAATTCTTTACCCATTAGCACTAGGAGCAGTATCTATCATCGCTTCAATTATCGGTACTTTCTTTGTTAAAGTGTCTGATGGTGGATCTATCATGGGTGCGCTTTACAAAGGTTTAATTGTTTCTGCAGTTTTAGCGGCAATTGCATTCTACTTTGTGACAATAGACATGGGTATGGGCATGAATTTATTCTACGCATCTCTGATTGGTTTAGCGCTGACTGCGTGGATGGTTGTGGTTACTGAATACTACACTGCAACTGAACACAGACCAGTACAACATATTGCAGAAGCTTCTAAAACAGGTGATGGTACTAACGTTATTGCTGGTATTGGCTTAAGCATGAAATCTACCGCACTACCCGTATTAGCCGTTTGTGCTAGTATTTGGGGTGCACATGCATTAGGTGGCTTATACGGTATCGCTATTGCGGCAACTGCTATGTTGTCTATGACTGGTGTTATTGTTGCACTAGACGCTTATGGTCCTATTACTGATAACGCGGGTGGTATTGCTGAAATGGCAGACCTTCCTGAAGAAATTCGTAACATTACTGATCCATTAGATGCGGTAGGTAACACAACTAAAGCGGTAACTAAAGGTTATGCAATTGGTTCTGCAGGTCTTGCAGCGTTAGTATTGTTTGCTGACTTTACAAATGAGCTAAATACTAGAGTCGGATTTGATCCAATCAGCTTTGACTTGTCAAACCATATGGTTATCATTGGCTTATTCTTAGGTGGCTTAGTACCTTACTTATTTGGTGCAATGGCAATGGAAGCCGTAGGTCGCGCAGCAGGTGGCATTGTTGAAGAAGTACGTCGTCAGTTTAGAGAGATGCCAGGCATTATGGATTACACACAAAAGCCTGACTATTCTAAAGCCGTTGACATGCTAACTAAATCTGCAATTAAAGAAATGATCGTACCATCAATGCTTCCGATCCTATTCCCAGTAGCTGTTGGTTTACTACTAGGTGCTGAAGCATTAGGCGGATTATTAATCGGCTCTATTGCAACTGGTATCTTTGTTGCTATCTCAATGACTACCGGTGGTGGTGCATGGGATAACGCTAAGAAGTACATCGAAGACGGTCAACTGGGTGAAGGTCATGGAAAAGGATCAGACACGCATAAAGCTGCTGTAACTGGCGACACTGTAGGTGACCCGTATAAAGATACGGCTGGTCCTGCGATCAACCCACTAATCAAGATTATCAACATCGTTGCAATCATGATTATTCCTTTACTAGGTACACCTTTACTAGGGTAGCTAATTAAAAGATAATAAAAAGGCGTGCAATAGCACGCCTTTTTTTTCGCCTACAGAAAGTGGTTAATCTGCTTTAGGCACCTCATGATCATTCATGAATTGTTTTTGCATGCGAATACCAACATAAGCGCCCAACATCAGTGCAAATAAATCCACAAACGAGCCTAGTGACAAAGTAGAGGTTCCAGCAACACCTTGACCCAAAGTGCAACCCATACCTAAAATACCGCCAATACCGACCATAACACCACCAACAGCATAGCGTAATAATTCACCAATAGAATTAAACCAAACGATTTTAAATCGCCTAGTTAAAACAGAAATTATGACTGAGCCTGTACCTACACCCAAAAAAGCCACCAAGCCAAAAGTTAAAATATACCATTCTGGGTTTGAAGCGATATAAAGCAAATCACCCATTGGGCGAATAAAGGTATATGACTGTGTGCCCATACCATACTGAGGGTCGTCACTAAACTCAGATGCCTCATTGGCTAACTCACCTAATGGGCCGCCAGAAATATAGAAGGCACCCACAATCAACGCACCAATAACAAAACCGCCAATCCAATTATCACGTCTAGCAACAAAGTCTTTACTCTTGAAAACCAGACTCATAATCAATAAAGAAAACATGAGTCCAATAGTAAGTCGCATCGTCGAAGTTTCAACACCTATAATGCCACCAAAAATCGTGCCTAAATCCTGCATCTCGAATCCATAATCATCTAGATTAGGTGACGCAGGTAAGACCCAAGATAAGAAATAATCGTTAAAAAATCCTTCAACATACAACATTAATACTGCTGCACCGCCCATACCTAGAATTGCCACAATCGCCTTTAGATTGCCGCCACCTAGATTGAGAATACTTTTCATGCCACAGCCACGACATAAAGTCATACCAATACCAAAAAAAGCACCACCAACTAGATAAGCTGGCCAGCGGAACTGACTCATTCTGTAAGGAGGGCGCGTACCATCAGCACTGAAAATTTCCATTGCTTCAAAAATAGTGACACCAAAAATAGCAACGGCAATAGCAAAGAAATACATTGATAAACGACCAGTATTACCACTATGAATAACGTCTGCAATACCGCCTAAGGGACAAAAGTCAGTTTTACGTGCTACTGCACCAAAAATAATAGAAACACAGAAAATAACAAAGAATAAAGCAACAATTTCTTCGCTCAATTCACCTATAGTAGGTAGCATCATAAACCCTCCTCATAAATATAATTGATAAGATTATATCAAATAAGAATGATAATGCAGACTACTATATGGTGAGCAATAAAAAAGGATGCTTAAAAACATCCTTTTTTTTGAGAAAAATTGAAAGGTTTAAACTTACTTATCAGTTTTAGGCTTTAAATTCTTGGTACTTTTAGACAGTGAAAAATCGGCTTGACACTTCATCAAAGAATCAACACACTCATCTAGATCATTGAATTCATCAACGCCTGTATCAAAACGGTCTTTTCTTAAAAAATAAAACAAGTTCCTATAAGTGAAAGCGCCAATTTTTAGAATGATAAAAGTGTAGTGTTTATGCTCCCAAACAGCAGCAGCTCGCTCTGTTCCATCTACTTCGATATCGGCTAAGTGTACACCATGATCTTTGTCTCTCCAGCGATCATCAACGTGCTTTTGAATTGTATCAAGTTCTGATTGTGTAAAGTCCATAATAGTATCTACTGTATTGGTTGTGCGTTTGCAAAGTTAGGTGTATCGTCAACAGGACCACCCAGTCTCGCCTCTTCATCTGTTGGATTACGTACTGTAATCACCTTAAGGACAAAAATTACTTTTCGACCACAAAGTGGGTTATTACCATCCACCATTATTGAGTCATCATTAACTTTTATCACTGTAAAGTTTATACGTTCGCCTTTGTCATTTTCCATTGGGATCATGGTGCCAACTTTTCTTAAATCTTCATCTAGGCTGTCAAGTGGCATCGTTGTTACTAAAGTCTCATCCCTAGGGCCATAGATTTGGTCTACATCAACAGGAAGTTCAACAATGTCACCCTCAACCTGACCTACTAATCCAGCTGTTACCTCCGGTGATAAGATTTCACTAATACCTTGTATATAACCTAATGGAAACTCAACTGCAGACAATACTTCACTGGTTTTTTTGTCAACGACTTCATAAGTAAGCTCAACAAATTTTCCATCTTCAATAATCATATTACTCATAACCCATTAAAAAATAGTGGCGCCGAAGATCTTTATTTCATCGTCTTCATAACCAAGTACTAAACGACCTAACCATTCCCCCGGTTTCTTCTTATGTTTTTGTTTGAATAAAACAGTAGCGTGATCACCACGACGAATCGTACCAAGGAACTCAACCTCTTCATTTAAATTCTTGGTTAGTTCGCTTCTAGCAAACTGTTTACCCATCTCAATTTCATTTGCACCACGAAGCATCTCTTCAGAAAAGTTTCTAGTAAATGCGCCATAATTTGCATTGTTAGAAAATTTTACCAAATCATCCCACATTGGGCGTGCTATATCTAATAGTTCTTTATCAGTTTTATCAAGAATATCCATTTTATATTTCTCCTTTTATAGAAGTAAAAAAACCAACATAAGCTTATGTTGGTTTTTTTAAATTTTTCAATAAAGTCTTATTGCTAAGCCTTTATTAAGCAAGTTTTTCTTACTTCTCGTCAATCAAGTGATACAACGGTTGTTTCTCCATTTTGTATTCACCAGTAACGCGATCGCGATGAGAAGTTGTCAATACATGCCAATTGTCATCATCTAGCTTCATCTTGTCACCACGGTAGTAGTAACCAGGCCAGCGAGTTTCCTCACGGAACAATGTATGTTGAACAACACACTCAGAAGTACGGTGACGGTGCTTAAGCTCCCATGCACGTAACAACTGGTGAATGTCTTCTGCACCAATTTTCTCTAAGTCTTCTTCTAGAATCTTCAACTTGTGTAGACCCATATTTAGAAGCTTATCGTTCGTCATGTATTGCACTGTTACACCACCAGCATACTCGTCCATCAACTTCTGTAGACGTTGCAAACCAGGGAATGGCAAGATGTAGCTTGGAGATACAGTACCACCAACGATCTCGTTACGACCAATTGTATAAGTCTCTAAAGGTCTGTAGATTTCTTCTTTACGATCATCAATTTGTTTTTGATTAATATTGATGCCATTAGCTTTACCATCATCAATATATTTACAAGCAGCTTTCGCAGATAAACGACCTTCGGTAAATGAACCTGATGAGAATGCGTGTGGCGTACCACCTACAGAGTCACCTGCACCAAACAAACCGTCAACGGTTGTCATGCGGTTATAACCCCAGTAGTACTCAGGAATGTTGCCCGAAATATCTTCAGGACCTGAACACCATGCACCACAACCAGTTGCGTGTGAACCCATTACATATGGCTCAGATGTTGTTAACTCAGGGTTGATGTACTTAGGATCGATGTCTGTTGCAGCCCATAATACCGCTTGACCAACAGTCATACCTAGGAAGTTTTCCCACCCTACTTCTTCTAAATGCGGGTCTTGGAATGCTTCAACTGTAACCATGTGAATTGGACCACGACCTGCAGCAACTTCAGAAATGAATGCGTGGTTACGCAAACAAGTTGGAATAGGTTTGTGAGAGAAATGCTGGTTTTCTGTATCAAGATACGCTTTACCAACTCTCTCTGCTAATTCTGGGAACCACTTAGATTCATACTCATCACCATAACCATTTTGTGTGTAGGTATGAAGATGTAAGAAGTATGCGCCAACTGGGCCATAACCGTCTTTGAATCGTGCAAGAACGATACGGTTTTCCATTTGCGTCATCTTCGCACCAGCTTCGATTAATAAACCATAAGCTGAACCAGAAGACCATGGAGCATACCATACACGACCAGCACCTTCACCTACTGAACGAGGTTTAAAGATGTTAGAAGCACCACCAGCACCAACAATAACTGTCTTAGATTTAAAGACGTGGTAATTACCTGTACGTACATTAAAACCAACAGCACCCGCAACACGATTGTCTTGTGCATCGTCCATTAATAAGTGTGTCACCATAATACGGTTAAAAGTTTTACCTTCGTCCGCATTAACTTTCGCTGCTTCTGCAACGATAGGCTTATAAGATTCACCGTGAATCATAATCTGCCAGCGACCTTCACGCATGTATGCGCCTTTACCGATATCACCTTCAGGTAAATCAGCTCTCTTAGGATCCTTCATTAATGGAAGGCCCCATTCTTCAAATTTGTGTACTGCAGAGTCAACGTGACGAGCCATATCAAAAGCTAAGTCTTCACGAACCATACCCATCAAGTCCATACGTGCATAACGTACGTGATCTTCAGGATTGTTTTCGCCCCAACGGGTACCCATGTAACAGTTAATTGCGTATAGACCTTGAGCAACCGCACCAGAACGATCGATGTTTGCTTTCTCAGCAATTACAATCTTCTTGTCACGGCCCCAGTATCTAGCTTCATAAGCAGCACCTGTACCACCTAGGCCAGCACCAACAACTAAAATATCAATGTTATCTTCAATAATTGTTTTCATTAGTAATATACTCCTTCTACAAGTTTCAAACCGTTAGACTCTAACGTATGTAAACCACCATCATCTAAACGAATTGACTCTGGCTCAAATGACAACAACTCACTGTCGCGGTCTGCTTGGCTTGGCTCTGGTTCGTTTCTGAAGTTAGGAATCGCTGAACCCCATGGCTTAGTAGTGATCGGTGATAAGAAGTTCTTCTCACGACCATCTCTAAATTTAACTTTCCATGCAATCGTGCCTTTTTCTTCATCACGAATTACACGAACGCTGTGTCCTAGTGGCGCAAAGTCTGCGTAACCACGCACGTCAATCGCGTTTTGTGGACATGCTTTAACACATGAGTAGCACTCCCAACACATATTAGGTTCAATATTCAAAGCACGACGATATTTCTTATCGATGTGCATAATGTCGGATGGGCAGATATCTACACAATGTCCACAACCATCACAACGAGTCATATATACAAAAGTTGGCATATTATTTTCCTCTCTTTTTAAATTAGTTAATTAATGTTAGTAGTGCTTAGGCGCTTCGCGCTTAATACCAAGACCCATATTCATAGGTGCATCTACCAATAGCTCCATAGAGTGTCTTTTTTGTTGCTCAGGATCATCTCTAGTAATAGTTGGTAAGTTCATTGCTGAACCGTTTGCTTTCGTTGTACGCTTTTCGTACGCTGCAAATGGCTTAAAGAACATGTGCGCAAACTTAGACCATAATACGCCGCCGAATAATGAAACCGCAGATAAAATGAATAAACCGAATGTTACGCCTGTGCCGCCACCAACATAAGACCAAATTAAAGCAAATGTTGAAGTTGCAATCAATGAAATACTAAACATGTCCATTGCTGAAATGTTGTACCATTTGTTGCCTTCTGCTGCTACGTCAACTCTGATGAATAACCAGAACCACCAGCCGCCGACTGCCAACATGATTGCGCCTACATGCCACAAAGTAGCATAAAGTGTGTTTGCTGCTTCAGCAGCACCACTAAAGATAATGATTGCTGTCATTGCATTGAATAAAATAAAACCATACATGGTAAGAAGGTGTGCAAGTTTGCGGTTGAAATTACAGAATTCACCCGCTGAAAGAACATCTACTACAATCGTAGAAACTGCAATACCTACTTTGTCGCCAGCACTTAGATCTTTAGTTGCATTTAATTTGCCTTTCGCAACATTTTCATTAAACCATCTCATGCTCTTTTTATGCCATACATCGACAAGTGTCATAACAATAACTAATGCGAACATTACGTAAATAAAGCTCTCCATAGTGCTGTATGAAATAGTTGCCGAAAGATCAGCAATCGGTGTTGTAGTGATATCCATTTTTCCTCCTTAGGGTTTTATTAATCACAAACTAAAACTATTAACAACCTTGTTAATAGTTTGGTAGTCCTTTTTTTCAATCTTGGATGCGTTTGAGTGCGCCAAAAATCAAATTATTATACTTATAAAAAGTTTTCTTTACAAGCAATAACTAATATAAGTCATTACTTATTTATTACTTAGCTGAGTGTCCGCTCAACTTAATTTCTACTTTGTCTTCTGCTTTAATAGTAGCGTAGTACGCTTGCAACACTTTAGCCACTTCAGGACGAGAGAATTCTTCAGGAAGATCTTCACCATCCGAAAGCATCTTACGAACCTTAGTACCAGAAAGAAGAACACGATCTTTCGCTTCATGTGGACAAGTCTTCATTGAAGACATGCCACCACATTCGTGACACCAGAATGTCCAGTCAATCTTAAGTGGTTGTGTCACTAATGCATCGTCAGCAATCTCATCAAAGATGTTATGTGCATCGAATGGACCGTAATAATCATCAACACCTGCATGGTCACGACCAACAATTAGGTGTGAACAACCATAGTTCTGTCTAAATAACGCATGTAATAATGCCTCACGTGGGCCAGCGTAACGCATGTCTAATGGGTAACCAGATTGTAAAATCGTGTTAGGAACAAAGTAATTTTCAATTAAAGTTGAAATTGCTTCTGAACGAACATCAGCAGGAATATCACCCGCTTTAAGACCGCCTAATACTGAGTGAATCATAACACCATCACAAATTTCTACAGCAAGTTTTGCTAAGTACTCGTGTGAACGGTGCATTGGGTTACGTGTTTGGAATGCTGCAACTGTCTTCCAACCTTTGTCGTCAAAATATGCGCGTGTTTCAGCTGGTGTCATGTACAAATCACCAAACTTCGCAGGGAAGCCACCATCTGATAAGACTTTAATAGGACCTGCAAGATTGTATTTACCTTGCGCTTGAACCATAACAACACCAGGATGCGCATCTTCAGTAGTTTTATAAACTGTTTCACACTCGTGGTCTTTATCAATCGTATACTTTTCAGTCACTGTCATTGTCGCAAGAATATCACCAGACTTTCCACTGATAATCGCCACTTCATCACCGGCTTTAACATCTTCATCGTCAGTTGATAACGTTACCGGGATTGGCCAAAATAAGCCATTAGCCATTGTCATGTTGTCACAAACACCTTTCCAGTCTGCCTCACCCATAAAACCTTCTAAAGGATTGAAGCCACCGATGCCAAGCATCACCACATCACCTTCTTCTCTTGAAGAACAAGTGATTTTTGCTAAAGATTCAGCTCTTGATAATTCTGCTGATAATGCATCGCCTGATAATGCTAGCGCATTAATTGTGTCGCTGCCGTGCGGCGGGACTAATTTTGACATGTCTGATCCTGTATTAATTTAAAAGGCGAAATTATACCGGCAGGCGTTTTTTAACGCATTATTTTATGGTGATATTTTAATATACCCCCTAAGAGATACTCTGTTAAAAACAGAGTAAAAAGGTCAGGAATTAACTTGAAAAAGTGTGTTTATGACGTCATACACGATTTAAAAATCGCACGATGTACATCACCAATACTAACGATAC
>OFCC01000001.1_pt1 | contig 131613 bp, 134 predicted proteins | sample 1520671 | NCBI WGS metagenome assembly OFCC01 (sample SAMEA3696450, study PRJEB22514) | metagenome | biome: water; feature: marine; material: hydrothermal vent | place: Pacific Ocean | collected 2014-08-16 | depth 1514 m | reverse complement strand
AGTTTGCGCATGAGATTTTTTATCCAATTTACTAAAAACAATGCCCACAGTTTAGACTTTGAAAATGAGCATCAAATGTTTTAAAAATGAAGAGTTGATGAAGTAATGATAAAGTGGCTTTTATGACATGTATTTATAAATTACAATACGCACATCTTAGAAAAAAACCAACCCATTATGCCAAATATTCTATTAGTTGAAGACGATAAGGGAATCGCCGAAGGTATTATTTTTGCACTAGAAAATGACTACGATTCTTTTAAGGCTCACTGCTGTGCTATGGGAAACGATGCGATCGACTATTTTAATAATAATGATGTAGATTTAATTTTACTTGATATTGGTTTGCCAGATATTAGTGGCTTTGATGTACTGCGTAAGATTAGAAAATCCTCAGAGGTTCCTGTGATTATTGTCACTGCAAGAGATGATGATGCAGATATTATATTAGGCTTAGAAGGTATGGGTGCGGATGATTATGTGACTAAGCCATTTAGCGCTAGAGTGCTAGTTGCAAGAGTTAAAGCACAATTAAGACATGTTAATCAACAGTCTTCTGCTACAGAAAAATCAGCTTCTGAGGGCGAGCAGATATTTAAGATTAACAAAGATCTAAACCAAATACTGCTACATGATCAAGCGATTAATTTGACTAAGGCAGAGTGCAAAATACTACTACATTTAGTCGAAAATCCAAATCGTATTCATTCAAAAGAGCAATTGCTCAATGTCATGTATGATCGACCAACAGGTTCTAGTGAAAATACGATTGTCACGCATATTAGACTTATTAGACGGGCGTTGAACAAAATAGATGCTGATAACGAATACATTAAGAACCATCGTGGTCTAGGCTACTCACTCGCATTATGAGATTAACCATTGGCCTAAAGCTGTTTATCGCCTATTTTATTATTAGTAGTGGCATCGTATGGGTGGTGACTGACAAGATGACCGTTCGCCTAACCAAAGGCATTGATGAGGCGGCTGAGGAAGTGATGATTGACGCTTCAAACTTACTGGCACAAATGGTGAGTAATGACATTGAATATGATCAAATTAATGTTGAGAAAGTGCACGCCTTAATTAGCGGCTATCTTAATCGTGAGTTAAATGCTAGCATTTACTCGGTTACTAAAAAGAACCCCAACCTCCAAGTCTACGTTACTAACAAAGATGGTATTGTTATTTACGACTCTACGGGTAAGCGCAAAGGCAAAGACTACGCTCGTTGGAACGATGTTTATGATACTTTAAGAGGTAAATATGGTAAGCGATCTAGCGCTTTTGATCCTACCATTAAGGCGCCTACTGCTGATCAAAAAGCGATGTATGTAGCAGCGCCGATTTATCACAATAATCAAATCTTTGGTGTGCTCACAACGGTTAAATCAACGATTGATCTTAAGCCGTTTGTATTAGAGCAAAAACAACAAATTAACCAATATGCAATTTATCTATTTTTGATTTCATTGCTGTTTGGCGCAGGTGCAAGCTACGTCGTATCAAGAGGCACTAATAAGCTTGTCAGATACACAACCGCTCTCTCTAGGGGTGAAAACGTGGTTGCACCAAAAATACGTCAAGTAGAGTTTGCAGAGCTGTCTAAAGCCATTGAAAAGCTGCGTGTAGATCTTGAAGGTAGAGAGTATGTAGAAGAGTACATTAACACCATGGCGCACGAGCTTAGAACGCCAATTACAGGTATTAAAGTAACTGCAGAGAATCTGCTAATGCCAATGGATGATGAACAAAAGGAACGCTTTATTCATAATATTTTAGATGCCAACAATAAGATGGATTTATTGGTTAACCGCCTGCTTAACTTGTCACGCATCGAACGTAGAGACCAACTTGAAAATATTGAGAAAGTTAATGTTAAAGATATCATTAAAGATGTGGTGCAATCGCCAAGTAGAAAAGGTAATATCGCCTTAAGAAGTATTGAGCTTTATTACGATATTGAACGAGACTTTAGTATTAAAGTTGAAAAGATATTGGTTGAGCAGGCTTTAGGCAATATTCTTGATAATGCCATTGACTTCACACCCGTAGGCTCTACCATTGCGATCAAAGTGAGTGAATCTAACACTCATGTTAATATTCAAGTGTTTGACCAAGGCCAAGGTATTCCAGAGCACGCAAGAAGACAACTGTTTAGACGATTCTTCTCATCGTCAAGGCCTGACACAGGTAAACGAGGCAACGGCTTAGGGCTAAGATTTGTTAAGAAGATCATGAGTCTTCATGGTGGTCAGGTGAGTTTAAATAATCGCTTTATGGAAGATGGTGCTGTGGCTACGTTGAAGTTCCCAATCAAAGTATAAAAATAGTTAACGCTAGTTTTTGATTGTTAATCAGGGTAGAGTGTCAATACCACTGCATGCAAACTATTATAAAAAATGATCAAAAAAATTATCCTTATGATTAGCCTTCTGGGCTTGTTTTCTCAATCACAAGCTGCCATTCAGCTGGGGCAAACTGCACCTGATTTTACTTTAGTGGATCAGCACAACAAGCAACACACTTTAAGTGATTACCAAGGGCAATGGGTGGTTGTGTATTTTTATCCTAAAGACGATACGCCAGGTTGTACCACTGAAGCGTGTAGTTTTCGGGATGCGATTAATCATATTATCGCCAAACGAGCAGTTGTGTTTGGCATTAGCTTAGACGATGTAGAATCTCATCAAAAATTTTCTAAGAAAAACAACCTGCCTTTTTCGATCCTATCTGATGCTGATGGCAAGGTTGCCAAACAGTATGATTCACTAGGAGATTATTGGGTTATTAAGTTTGCCAAAAGAAACAGTTTTATTATTAATCCGACGGGTGATATTGTCAAAATTTACAAAGGCGTTGACCCTCAAACTCATGTTCAAAAGGTACTTAAAGATTTGTCCACTTTGCAAAAATAGCTAAACGCAATATTCTATAAAAACCCAATTAAATATTCGACATTATTTTTTATTTTTAATAATGTCCTTTAATGCCAACATCGCCTCTGCATAATCAAATTTAAAACCCAATTGTAGTAATTTTGTAGGCACTACTGACACACCCTGTGTTAATACCTGAGAACCTTCACCAAATAATAACTTAATTTGCCATTTGAATAAAGGCAATACAAAAGGTCGATGTAATAAACTTGCTAGAGTTTGACCAAATTTAGCCTGTGTGACGGGGTTTGGAGAGGTTAGATTAAACACGCCCTGCATATCTGGGCGCTCAATAGCATAAGAAAATGCCTTGAGTAAATCATCAACATGAATCCATGAAAAACATTGTTTTCCACCCGCCACTGGGCCACCAAGACCTAACTTAAATGGCAATAACATCTGTGAAAGAGCACCACCTTTCACTGACAATACCACTCCAAATCTAAAGATTAAAACATCCTCAGAGAGGGCTTTTGAGTACTTTTCCCAATCAAGTACCAATTCAGATAAAAAGCCAACACCTGGAGCCTTATAGGTTTCATCAAAAGGCTGTTCACATGATGACTCAGGATAAAAACCATACTCCAAGGTACGCCCAAACCTGAAGCAATCTGTTTAAGCTGAAAAGCGTTAGAATAAACAACAGAAGATAGGAAAAAAATTAATAGAAAAATAAAGAAATTTTTAATCAATAAAATCATAGTCAAGCCCTTTCAACCCGTTAAAAAGACCCTTAATAATAAAGATAGATAGACTAATCTTTTTTACAAGTTGATATACCAAAAATTGAATATACAGGACACAAACCAAACAACGCTGTAAACACTAATACAACGCCAATTACTCCTAAATACGAGCCGTAATAAAATCCTGCTCCAATAACAACAGCACCAGCAACGAATCTAACAATTTTGTCTTCCCTACCTACATTGCATTGCATCACATGCTCCTTTATTCAATTACTTACTTACGATTGTACTCCTTCAATGTTAATTTGTTGTATTTATCGATTTGCGTACTTTATTTGCAATTACTTTTGAATCTAGGATTGTATTTGCATTTATATGTAATATTGTCACCTTTTCAGTGTCTTTGAGTGGCTCCAATGAGTGAAATTGTTGTTCCAATACACTCACATCAGCATCCGAGATATTGTTTTGATCATTTGAACGTTGTCTAACACGCTCACGAAGTTCGTTATTTTCTACTTGTAAATCAAGAATAATAATAGGAACATCAGTTTTATCAAAAGCCTGATAAAACATTTGACGCTCTTTTAGCTGAAGAAAAGTTGCATCAACAATAACACTATAACCATCCTCAATAATGGATTTGGTTAAATCAAGCAATCGTTGATAAGTGACTTTGGTTACCTCTGGAGCATACATATCCCCTTTCAGTAATGAACCTTGACTGCCATCAAATAAGCCGAATAGACGCTTTCTTTCAACATCGGAGCGAATCCAAATAGCCAATAGTCGTTCATTAAGGCTGGCAGCAAGTGTGCTTTTTCCACTGCCAGATAGGCCATGTAGCATAATTACACTAGGTTTTCTAGGTTGGGTGTAGGTACTTGCTAATGCTAAATAATGCTCCACTCCATCAAGTAGGATTTTTTGTTCTTTAGTATCTCTCACGTTTAGTTGTGCACATCGAATTGACAAGACCTTGGCACGAACACTAGCGAGATAACTACGGTAAAAATCCAATAAACTCAAGCCTGCATAATCGCCAGTTAAAGAAAGATAGCCGTTTAAAAATTGCCAAGCTAAATCAGGCCTCTCTCGACTTTCCAAATCCATAACTAAAAATGCCACTTCACTAATGACATCGATCCATCGGAGCTCATCATTAAACTCAATACCATCAAAAATTTGCACCTTTGATTTCCAATGCACCATATTTGCTAAATGCATATCTCCATGACATTCCCGAACAAATCCATTCTTCAATCGTGAATCAATCTCACCAGAAAGTCTTTTCTTTTGTAAGGCGGTCCATTCTTGGAGTTGTTCAGAGGTTTTAACAATATGCTGATGATTGTGCAAATGTTGCTTAATCTGGATGTAATTCTCAAGTGCAAATGAAAAAATAACATCGACTTCACCATAACCTGAGTTAATCTTAGCTCTATTAGAATCTAAGTGAAACTTAGCCACAGTTATGCAGAGCTCATCTAGCCACTCATCTTTCCAATACTTAGAATGATTTTCCAGTAGTTTATCTAACTCCATTTCACGGTCAAAACGGTGCATCCTCACGGCATATTCAACAACGTTCGTGTATTTTTCAGTTTGTTCATCAGTAATGAAAACTCGATCATCATTACGGATAATTGATACAACATCAATATAAATATCTTTTGCTAGTCTTGAGTTGAGGCGCACCTCTTCAGCACAAAAGTGTTTACGAGCCTCAAGCGTAGAGAAGTCTAAAAACCCAAGATTAAGTGGTTTTTTAACTTTGTAGGCATACTCACCAGCTAAAAAGATGTGAGAAATGTGCGTCTCAACGTGCTCTACCTCATCTACATGATGAGGATAGGCGCTTGGTTTTAATAATAGTCGTTCAATATTCACCATGCTCACACCTTCATTGTCGAGCTTCGGTCAACAAAATATGCACATACAAAACAAACTAAAAAAATAAGCTTAGTTTATGAATGTAAAAACTTAGCTATACCCTTTTAATGCCGTGGTTATACATTCTGCTTGCACTCTTTAAGTGACGGCTGCTTAACTTAGACCAAGGCTGGACTTCTGGTTGATAACCTTTATGCCAAGGCTGTACAATTTGTGTATTAACCTTTGATTTCAAGTGCATCGATTGCGTGTAATCATTTGCCCATGATTGAGTCGCTAAGGCCGTTCCAGTTGCTGATACTGCCGTTGTGACAGCTATTACCATGCTTTTGATTTTCATACTGTCTCCTGTTTTTTTCTATTGGTTCAATTCAACTATACGCCTAATTTAATTAGAAAGCAAAAACAGGAAAACGATTTTTTAATTGTACTTTTTTTCTGACTAAGTCACTCTTTTGGTTGTGTCTTTGTTGTCCCAATAGTTGGCTTTGTCTTTTAGAATCCAACGTACACCGCCTTTTGGATCTTCGACATCGCCTTGGTATCGTGGGATTAAGTGCACATGCAGGTGCATGACGCTTTGCCCTGCGGCACCGCCATTGTTAACACCGATGTTATAAGCATCGGGTGAAAACTCTTTATCAAGGATTTTTTTAGCGGCTTTGAGCGCTTTGCCAATAGCCAATATTTCATCATCAGTGGCTTCAAAATAAGTGGCAAAATGGCGTTTAGGAATAATGAGTGTATGCCCAGGTGAAGCAGGATAAGTGTCAATAAATGCTTTGGTGTGCTCACACTCATAAATAACGCGCTCGTCTCTTAATTTACAAAAAATACAATTGTCACTCATGCCGAATCCTGTTTTAAAAAATGGTTAATTTGAGTGCGAAATTTTACCTTAAGGACGCCACTAAGACAATACAGAAGAGAGTAATGCTTGGGTGTAATCGTTTTTAGGATTGGCGAGAATATCGTGGGTAACGCCACTCTCTAGGGCTTTACCCTGCTTCATCACAATCATGTGATCAGAAAAATAATCCACGATGGAAATATCGTGAGTAATGATGATATAACTCACGCCCTTCTCGCGCTGCAAGCGTAACAACAAATCGAGTATTTGCACTTTAACCGTGGCATCGAGCGCTGAAGTAGGTTCGTCACAAATAATCACTTCTGGGTTAACACTAATGGCACGTGCAATTGATAAACGCTGCAATTGACCCCCTGAGAGTTCGTGTGGGTAGCGATGCATAAGTTCGGGATCAAGCTCTACTTCTTGCAATAGTTCGCTCAAATAAGTGGTATTGGCTTGGCTTGGGTTTAACGCTTGCAAACCTTCAAGTAAGGTTTGTGAAATACGCATTCGCGGGTTAAAACTCGAGGTGACATTTTGAAACACAATTTGCACCTTGGAGGCGTAAGCCTTGCGTGCATAATCTGTAATCGGTTGATTGTCCATACTAACATGGCCATCAAACAAACTTAACTGGCGCATAATGGCTTTGGCAAGTGTGGTTTTACCCGAGCCAGATTCACCCACTATGGCAAGGTTTTGCCCTTGCTTAAGGCTAAAACTGATCTCATCAACAGCTCTAACATAATCCGTAGTGCGCCGAAAAAGGCCAGTTTTAATGGGGAAATAAACCTTAACTTTATCGCCCTTAATCAGTACATTACCAAAGGTTTGATCTCGATTACCTTTTGGCAAAGAGACTAAAAGTTTTTTAGAATAAGCTTCAATTGGATTTTTAAAAAATTCGGTTTTATCTCGATTTTCAATGATGCTACCTTGATGCATAACTGCTACTCTGTCTGCCATGAGTTTCACCACGGATAAATCGTGTGTAATCAGCAATATCGATAATTTTCGATTTTTTCTTAAATCTAGCAATAACTCTAAGACTTGTTTCTGTGTGGTGACATCAAGTGCGGTGGTTGGCTCATCAGCAATGAGTAATTTGGCGCCACCGGCGAGTGCACAGGCGATCATCACCCGTTGTTTTTGCCCGCCAGAAACTTGATGAGGATAGCGTGTGACCATTTGATTACTAGTATCCAAATCAACCTGCTTAAAAAGGTCTAAAACGCTTGATTTACGCTGTTTTTTGCTTAAATTGGTATGCAAGGCTAATACTTCGTCTACTTGCTCGCCAATGGTCATGATAGGGTTTAAGCTATTGGTGGGATCTTGGAAAATAAAGGCTATTTCTGAACCGCGAAAATTTTGAATATTTTGAGAATGACTTAAATCAGCACCTTCATAGGTGATATTACCGCTTTTTTTAAGGTTTTTTGCGAGTAAATCAACCACACTTAAGGCAGTTAAGCTCTTTCCAGAGCCAGACTCACCCACCAAAGCAAAGATTTCTCCTTGGTTAATGCTGAAGCTGATATTTTTTACGATTTTTTGTGATTTGGTGAAAATTGATAGATTTTCAATATTGAGTAAAGGCCTAGGCATCTTCATCTCCTTTTGGGTCAAATACTTGACGCACACGATCAGCAAACAGATTGGCACTAAGCACTAAAACAAACATAAAGATAAAGCTAGAAGCCAATGGCCACCAAACCACTGGATCGGTAGAGAGTTCTAAACGTGCAGCATTAATCATATTGCCCCAACTCATGGTAGTGGCATCGACACCCACACCAACGTATGACAACACTGCTTCAATTAACACTAAGCCTGAGAAATCAAGCACAATGGAGATGAGCACCAAATGCATGACATTAGGCATTAGGTGATTAAACAAAATTTTAATATTACTGACGCCAAATACTTTGGCAGCTTGGACAAATTCTAGCTCTGAGAGTTTGAGGGTTTCGGCGCGAATTAAGCGACACAAACCGGTCCACGAAGTGAGTGCGAGTATCACACAAAGTAGTAATAATTTGAGATCTGAACGCTCTAAAGCAGAAGCATAATCAGAAGCGTGTTCGTCCATATACACTTGTAATATTAACACCAAGGCGGCAATGAGCAAAATACCTGGAATGGCATTAATAGTGGTGTAAATGTACTGAATTACATCGTCAGTTTTACCTTTGAAATAGCCTGCCATTAGCCCTAAAATAATGGCAGGTGGTAGGGCTAAAAGCGTTGTCAATAAGCCAAATACCATACCTGTGCGAATGCTTTTAACGGCTTTGTAAAAGACATCAATACCGGCTTTATCCGTACCTAAGATATGATAATTTGGCATGAGTAATACCACCCAAGTGCAGAAAAACAGCAACACAAAAACAGTGGCTAAAGCGGGTCGATTGTCTTTAGTATTAATGGTGGTGAATTTTGCTAAAAATAGAATAAAGGCAATAAAAATAGCGAGCGCATAAAATAGTGCATTGGTGCTAAGGCCTAATAGATTTTTGGTGTTATCACTGGCATTGGTGATATCTGCTGAAACTAGGTTTAGGTGTACGCGTCCACGAAGACCGTTGTCTAAATATTCTTTTGAAAATTGTTCAAAATTCAGCGGTGTGGAGTAGGTTTTTTCTTCAGCTTCTAAGGCGGGTAATAGCGCCCTATCCAATACACTGTAAGTCGTGGTATTGTTATCCAGTCTAAAATGAATGGAGTCTGACAGGCCGATTAAAATATAAAAGGCAAAGACAATAAAAGCAGACAACGCCAAAGGCTGGGCAAAGATTTTTTGCCATTTTTGTAATAACAACTCGTTGCCGCGTATTTTCACTACGGCAACCATGCTTATGGCGAATAACACCCAAAGCAAGAAGTCGGTCCATAGCCAGACAAAGGTCATTTGAACTTCACCCTCGGATCAACCCAAGTGTAGGAGATATCCGTTAACAGTAGGCCGATAATATAAAGGATTGAACCTAAAAATACCATGGCACGAACAATGGCAAAATCTTGTGAATTAATCGCATCGATGGTGTAACTACCTAAACCCGGGATAGAGAAGAAACTCTCCATGATTAAGCTACCCATAAATAACGATGGAATGATGACAACCACACCGGTTAGAATTGGAATCATGGCATTTTTTAGCACGTGTTTAAATAGTACTTGTTGCTCGCTAAGGCCTTTGGCACGAGCCGTATTAACATACGGCTTGTTAATTTCCTCTAAGAAGATTGAGCGATACCATCTAACCCCTGAGCCGAGCCCGGCGACCACACCAATCAATACTGGCAGTAGTACAAAACGCCAAGATTCTAAACCATCTTGATAACCAGAAACGGGAAACCAATGCCATAGGCCAGCGACAATTTTTTGACCGATAATGATGTAAAAAAGCCCTGATATCGACATCAGTGCCACGGTAAAAATTAGGCTCATTCGCTCTAATTTGGTACCGAGCAACATCACCATCCACATGGCAAATACGATGTTGGTAATTAGTGCAATAATAAAGGATGGAATGGCCAAGGCTAATGATGGCCACATACGCTGAGAAATATCCTTATTGATGTTTCTACCTGAGTCTGAATGGCCAAAATCAAGCTGAAACAAAGGAATGGATTTTTGGTAAAAAATGGTGTCTGTCAGTATTGCCGAACCCGATTGATCAGTATTAACAAACAAGGGTTTGTTATAGCCTTTTTCTTCTTTCCAGGTGTGAATGTCAGCTTGCGTGACATGCTTGGCGCCTAGCTGTATACGCGCCATATCGTCGGGCGTATTAACCATAAAAAACAACAGAAACGTAATAAGGTTAACCCCTAATAAAATAGGAATACTGTATAACGCACGTCTGAGTATGTAGGTCCACATTTAGGTTAAGAATATCTCCAAAAACTTTGATAAATTTTACAAATTGTTTTAAAGTATTTTAGCAACAAAAAAGCCGGCATAAAGCCGGCTTTTTTGATATTAAACGATTTGTTTGTTTGGGTTATTTAGCGCCAGTATCTGCTGCTATAGGGATGACTTTGTTATAACCGTAGTTGCTCCATGGAGCGTTTTTAAAAGCGTTGTTATTCCAAGGGCCAGTTTGACCTCTCCAAGGACCATTATTGAAATTAGAATTATTCCATGGGCTGTTATTAAAGCCTTTGTTACCCCAAGGACTGTTATTACTAAAGCCTCTATTGCCCCACGGATTGTTATTATTCCAACCGTTATTACCCCAAGGGCCACTGTTATTAGAATCAAACTCATCCATCATGTCGTCCATTTCTTCACTGAACCAATCTGGTGTAAACATTGAGTATGGGTTGTTACCAAATATACCGTTGTTATTGTTAGAACCGCCCCATGGACCGTTGTTAAAACTGTTGTTACCCCAAGGACTATTGTTACCACCCCAACCTGCTGTTGCATTTAACGCTAAGGTTAATAGTGAAATTGTCATAATTTTTTTCATCTCGCTCTCCTCTATATATTTAAAAAATGAAAGGTCATTATAGACCAATAATTTTCATCAGACGAAAAAAAACCAGCAACAAGTGCTGGTTTTTTCTTGCAAAAATAAATTAAATTATTTTGCTGGAGCAGTAGGTGCAGGTGCAGCCGGTGCAGTTCTGTTCCATGGCGTGTTGTTATTCCAAGGACCGTTGCTGTACGGGTTGTAACCATAACCATTGTTATTACTGTTACTGTTGATTTCATCGTCGATTTCATCAACCATGTTGCTCATTTCTTCCATGTACCAACGTGGATCCCAGTAGTCGTATGGGTTGTAACCAAACATACCGTTATCAGATTGGTAACCACTGTTGTTACCATAACCGTTATTCCACGGTGTGCTGTTGTTATTCCAAAAAGCGTTAGCACCTAGTGCTGCTACCATTGCAAAAATTGCGATTATCTTTTTCATTGTCATATCTCCATAAATTATATAAAAGGAAAGCATATTATAACATAGTAATATTATAAGTCAATACTATTGTTTAAAATTGGTCGATAGTTAAAATCCGCTCGGATATGGACTAGATGGTTGATTGAACTGATAGTTACTCGGATAAGGGCTTGGTAAGTCATAGCCACCCGTTCTTGGCATGTTATCTGGATTAGAGAATGATTGCGCTGCAGGCGTCATAAACATTGGTGTTGGGTGTGGCATGCGATTGCTGTCTGCTTGGTAAGCTTGATCAGGGGTTGGCATCTGACCCATGTCAAAGCGTGAAGCGTTAATATTGTAAGGGCGATTGTTATAAGGGTAGCCATAACCTTGATTACGCTTATTACCGAACATGTTATTGTCGGTGACTTTTTCCATCCAAAACATTGGTGTCCAAACCGGCCAATTGTTATCGTCATAGCCTGAATCATAACTGTTAAAGTCTAAAAATGCATTGGCATTAAAACTAACTAAAAATAAAGACGCCACAAACAATTTTTTCATCAAAACCCCCTATTAAATTAGACTTAATTATAATACCAAACATGTCGACAGAACAGATATTACAATCTCTTTTAGAAAAGCGAATTTTAGTGCTTGATGGTGCCATGGGTACCATGATCCAAAAGCACAAGCTTAGCGAAGAAGATTATCGCGGTGAACGCTTTAAAGATTGGCACATCTTAGTGCAAGGTAATAACGACCTTTTATCACTCACACAGCCTCAAATTATTCAAGATATTCACAAATCCTACCTTGAGGTGGGTGCCGATATTGTTGAGACCAATACTTTTAACGCCACCAAAACTTCCATGTCTGATTATAAGATGGAAGAATTCGCCTATGAAATTAACGTGGAGAGCGCCCGATTAGCACGTGAAGCCTGTGATGAGTTTTCTACCAAAGACAAACCACGCTTTGTTGCCGGTGTCATTGGCCCAACTTCTCGTACTTGTTCGCTCTCACCGGATGTGAATGATCCTGGTTTTAGAAACGTTAGCTTTGATGAGTTGGTTGGTGTATATATGGAATCAACTCGTGGCCTGATTGAAGGTGGCTCGGACATCATCTTAATTGAAACTATTTTTGACACGCTAAATGCTAAAGCGGCTATTTTTGCCGTACAACAAGTGTTTGAAGATGATGACGTTGAGCTGCCGATTATGATCTCAGGCACCATTACTGATGCTTCTGGTCGTACCCTATCTGGGCAAATGACCGAGGCTTTTTATAATTCACTACGTCATGCTAATCCTATTTCTATTGGCCTTAACTGTGCCTTAGGCCCTGATTTATTGCGCCAATACGTGGCTGAGATGTCGCGTGTTTCTAACACTTACACCTCTGCACATCCGAATGCTGGCCTGCCAAATGAGTTTGGTGAGTATGACTTGGGTGCTATTACCATGAGTGAGCAAGTCGGCGAATGGGCTGAGTCTGGCTTGGTTAATATCTTAGGTGGCTGCTGTGGATCTACACCTGACCACATTAAGGCCATTGCTGATGCTGTTGATGGGCTGCCGCCCAGACAAATACCCGAGATTAAACCTGAGTGTCGATTATCTGGCCTGGAAGCTTTTAATATTGGTGATGAATCCTTGTTTATCAATGTGGGTGAGCGCGCTAACGTTACCGGCTCTGCCAAGTTCAAGCGCTTAATTCTCAATGAAGAATATGAAGAAGCGCTCGATATTTGCCGCACACAAGTAGAAGATGGTGCACAAGTAGTGGACATCAACATGGATGAAGGCATGTTGGACGGTAAGGCGGCCATGGTTCGATTTATGAATCTGATTGCTTCTGAGCCGGATATCTCTAGAGTGCCACTGATGGTGGACTCATCCAAATGGGAGATCATTGAAGCCGGCTTAAAATGTACGCAAGGTAAGGCGATTGTTAACTCAATTTCACTTAAAGAAGGTAAAGATAACTTTGTTAAATATGCCAATTTATGTAAGCGCTATGGTGCAGCGATTATCGTCATGGCCTTTGATGAAGTTGGCCAAGCCGACACACAACAACGCAAAATTGAAATCTGTACCGAAGCTTATGACATATTGGTAAATGAGGTTGGCTTTCCACCAGAAGACATTATTTTTGATCCGAATATTTTTGCGGTAGCCACCGGTATTGAAGAACACAATAACTACGGCGTAGACTTTATCGAAGCCACCCGTGAGATTACCAAAAACCTACCGTATGCCAAAATATCAGGTGGTGTGTCTAACGTATCGTTCTCCTTTAGAGGTAACAACCCCGTACGTGAGGCAATTCACTCAGTGTTTTTATACCACGCCGTAAAAGCTGGTATGACCATGGGTATTGTTAATGCAGGCCAGTTAGTGGTTTATGACGACATTGATCCAGAACTTAAAAAAGCGGTAGAAGATGTTGTGCTTAATAGCGACGCAGAAGCAGGTGAGCGTTTAGTTGATATTGCGGGTAAATTTTCTGGCACGGGTGAAATCCAAGAAAACAAAAGAGATCTAGAGTGGCGCACTTGGTCAGTTGAAAAACGTTTAGAACATTCTTTGGTTAAAGGTATTACCGAGTTTATTGACGAAGATACAAAAGAAGCGCTGGAAAAGTTAGGTCGCCCTATTTTGGTGATTGAAGGCCCACTGATGGATGGTATGAACGTGGTGGGTGATCTGTTTGGCGATGGAAGAATGTTCTTACCACAAGTAGTAAAATCTGCCCGGGTGATGAAAAAATCCGTGGCTTGGTTGGATCCTTATTTAGAAGAGGAAAAAGAAGGTTGTGGTGTTAGGACCCAAGGCAAGATCCTTATGGCTACCGTTAAAGGTGATGTGCACGATATTGGTAAGAATATTGTTGGTGTGGTTTTATCTTGTAACAACTATGAGATTATTGATTTGGGTGTAATGGTGCCGGCTGAAACCATCCTTGAAACCGCCATTAAAGAAAATGTGGATATTATTGGCTTGTCTGGCTTAATCACCCCATCACTCGATGAAATGGTATTTGTAGCCAAAGAAATGACGCGCCGAGGTTTTGAACTACCCTTATTGATTGGTGGTGCTACCACTTCAAAAGCACACACAGCAGTTAAGATTGAGCCTGGATATGACAAGGGTGTGTTTTACGTTAAAGATGCTTCTAAAGCTGTTGGTGTTGCTACCTCACTGTTATCAGACAAACTAAAACCAGCCCTAGTGCAAAGCACCAAAGAAGAGTACGAAGAAGTACGAGTACGACGTGCCAAAAAAGGCAAGACCAAACTTATTAGCCTTGAAGCTGCCAGAAAGAACAAACCCAAACTCAAGTTTGATCAAATCACCACGCCAAACAAATTGGGTGTTCATGTGTTTGAAGATTATGATCTGAATGAAATTTTTGAATTTATTGACTGGGTGCCCTTCTTCCGTACTTGGGAGCTTGCTGGAAAATTTCCTGATATTTTGACTGATAAAGTTGTGGGTGAATCTGCGTCGGCACTGTTTAAAGATGCAAAAGCCATGTTTAAGAAAGTCATGGATGAAAAGTTACTCCAAGCCAATGCGGTGGTTGGTATCTTCCCAGCCAATAGTGTGAATGAAGACATTGAGCTCACTGATAAGAATGGCAAAGTATTAATGACACTCAACCAACTGCGTCAACAACTGGATAAAAAAGGCAACACGTCTAACTTCTGTTTGAGTGATTTTATCGCCCCTAAAGATGGTGGTGTGCAAGATTATATGGGTGCATTTGCAGTTACTGCTGGTATTAACATTGACCCATTAGTAGCGGCTTATGAAGCCGACCACGATGACTACAACTCCATTATGATTAAAGCTGTGGCTGATCGTTTTGCTGAGGCTTTTGCTGAGATGATGCATTATAAGTTCCGTACTGAGCTATGGGGCTATAGTGATGAAGACTTTAATAACGACGAATTCATTCAGGAAAAATACCGTGGTATTCGTCCTGCACCTGGCTACCCTGCTTGCCCTGAACACAGTGAAAAAGAAAAAATATGGGCGCTACTTGATGTAGAAAAAAACACCGGCATGACACTGACTAGCTCATACGCCATGTTGCCAACAGCCAGTGTTAGTGGTTGGTATTTTGCGCATCCTGAATCGCGTTATTTTGGTGTGGCAAAGATTAATCAACAGCAAGTTGAAGATTACGCTAAACGCAAAGGTGTTTCTGTTGAAGATGCAGAAAGGCTGCTGTCGCCTAATCTAGATTAGATTTCTAGCGCAAATACTATTTCTAAAATTAGATTGAGTGAATGCATTCAATTAACCGCTCGACTTGACGAGTGCAACAACCATTACCACCAGTAGCATAGGTTCGATTTCTTACTTCTTCTACAGTTATGGCGCCATTGGCAATGGCATTAATAACGTCAATTTTTATCACTTCATTACAAACACATAGATTTTTATCTATATTTCGTTTAAGAATATCTGGTAGTTTTTCTAATGGATTTTTAACAAGGATAGGTTTCATGAAAAATATTTAGCACGCTAAATGTTTAACCTAGGCATTAACCTCAATACTGCGAAGCTCTTTAGCCAGCTGGTCAAGTGATGAGTTGATTAACTTATATGCACCTTCAGCACCATATAGCTTGGCAATCTCAAGTGCTTCATTGATAACAACCTTGTATGGCACTTCAATGCTATTTTGAAGTTCATACGTACCCAAGTAAAGCACCGCGTGCTCAACCGAACCCAGCTCGTCAGTTTCTCTAGAGATGGTGGGTGCAATGAGATCGTCTAATTCAGTTCTATTTCTTAAGATATTAAGGAACAGGTTGGAAAAAAATGCTTTGGAAATCTTACCTTCTTTTTGATTAAGGAATTGCTGTTCAATTTGCAACACCTCGCCACCTGATACTAGGTATTGATATAGAGCTTGGACGACACGCTCGCGTGAACGTTGTTTTGGGGTTTTAAAAGCCATAATCTAAAACGCTTGGCTATCAGCCTGATTCATCAGATAAAGCATTTCAATCATCGCCATAGTCGCCTCTTCGCCTTTGTTGCCTTTGTAGCCACCTGCACGACCAATGGTTTGCTCCATGTTTGAAGTTGTTAGTACGCCAAAAGCGGTAGGAATTTCATACTGGTAAGAGACATCAGCCACACCGCGGGCACATTCGTTACAAACAAAATCAAAGTGTGGGGTTTCGCCATTAATCACCGCACCTAAGGTAACAATGCCATCGTATAGATTTTCACCGGCTGATTTTTGCCCGGCTAAACGTTTAGCCAATAGTGGAATCTCAAATGCACCTGGTGCATAAAACACGTTAACGTTGTTTTTATTAATGCCGTATTTTGCTAAAGTTTCATGCGCTGCCGCTAATAGTTTATCACCAATATCTTGATAAAAATAGCCGACAATAATAGCCACTTTAGCATTCGCTAAAAAATCTTGATTGGCATCGCGATCAAATTTAAATTCCATCATTTTCCTTATTTTTGGGTGTCAACGTATTCAACCACTTCCAAGCCAAAACCTTTGAGGCCATGTAGCTTTCTAGGGCTGCCTAGGATTTTCATTTTCTTCACACCAAGATCTGACAAAATTTGCGCACCAACACCGTAAGTTTTAATATCATCACCGCCCGCATCTCTAACGGTAGAATCAATATTTTGCAGGATGGATTTGTCAGTTTGTTTTCTTAATAACAAGAACACGCCAACATCTGATTTGGCAATATGCTTTAATGCCGAATCCACATTAAAACCAATTGAACTCTCTTGCAACACATCTCTAAACGTATCTTCCATATGCACACGCACACAAGTAGTACTGTCATTGGTAATGTCACCCTTAACCAGTGCTAGGTGTGTTTCATTATGAATACTGTCAAGGAATGAAACCAATCTAAAAGTTGCATGCTCGGTTTTAAATTCACGCTCATTAATGCGCTCAATGGTTTTTTCATTTTCAACACGGTAAGAGATTAAATCTTCAATTGTGCCCCATCTAATATCGTGCTTTTTGGCAAAAACTTCTAAATCATCACGGCGTGCCATGGTGCCATCTTCATTAAGGATTTCAACAATGACTGAGGCTGGCTCGTAACCTGCTAGACGTGCGAGATCACAACCCGCTTCAGTATGCCCAGCACGAATCAGTACACCACCAGGTTGTGCCATTAAAGGAAAAATATGGCCCGGCTGTACAATATCAGCAGGTGTTGCGTCTTTTGCCACTGCATCCAAAACTGTCTTAGCTCTGTCTGCAGCTGAAATACCCGTGGTCACACCTTCTACGGCTTCGATAGAAACCGTAAAGTTAGTACCATTAGCATCGTTATTTTGCGCCACCATGAGTGGTAAGTTGAGTTGTTTGCAACGCTCTTGAGTGAGGGTTAAGCAAATCAAGCCACGACCATAAGTTGCCATGAAATTAATGTCTTCTTTGGTACAAGTAGCCGCAGGAATAATCAAATCGCCTTCGTTCTCACGATCTTCATCATCCATCAAGATGATCATCTTGCCTTGTTTGTAGTCTTCTAAGATTTCTTCAATCGTTGCTTTCATTATGATTTGTTATTGTTTAATAATTGTTCAAGGTGTCTGGCAATTAAATCAACTTCAAGGTTGACTTGGTTGCCTATATTAAGCAACCCTAGTGTTGTTGCTGTTAATGTATGTGGCACAATGTTGACATCAAATACGTTAGTATCAATACTGTTAACCGTTAAGCTCACACCATTAATGGTGATTGAGCCTTTTCTAGCAATGTATTTTACCAAATTCTGTGGGGCACTTATTTTAAAACGCGTTGACTCACCCTGGATAGTTCTATCTACTACCTCACCCTGTCCATCAACATGACCACTCACTAGATGACCATCAATACCTTGATTGAGTCTCAAAGCCTTTTCAAGATTAATATCATCACCCACAGATAAATCGCCAAAAATAGAGCAATCTAGCGTTTCTTGAGAGAGATCTGCTTTAAAACTGTTGTCGCTAATTTCAATCGCCGTTAAGCACACACCATTCACAGCAATACTATCACCAATCGCAACATTGGAAAAATCCAGCTCGCTTGAGGCAAAACTCAACACCGCACCTTTGTCGTGCATGTCTTTAGTTTTGATTTGACCAATGGCTTGAATAATGCCTGTGAACATATAAATTTAACTATATTAAAGTTTGCTAATTTTACGCTAATTGTCGAGTTTGACCAACTCTTTGTTTTCAAAGCAATAACAAAAGCTAGCCCCTAACAATACGATTATCCATGCTAAGTAAACCCATAACATAACCAACAACAATATCGATAAAGTGCCGTAAATCAACTCGTATACGGGAAAATATTGAATATAAGCAAACATAGCATACTTAATAACTTCTAAACCTATTGCCGCAATTACACCGGCTTTAAGCGCATTACTAAAACGCACGCTTTCTAACGGAACGGCATAATACAAAATTGCAAAACCTAGGCTAGACAAGACAAATGGCGCCATGAATGGCGCATAACCCGCCATTGGTAGTTGATTAAAAAGCTCTAAGGCCATCACATAAGAACTAAAGAATAACGAGGCACCAACAAAAATTGGCCCTAAAAATAAGACGAATAAATAAGAAATTAAACCCTGCATCCAGTGACGATGATGGTGATCATGCCACATTAAATTAACACGTTTATCTACTTCATACAAAAGCAACATTACCGCAAACACTAAAAAACCAGAGGTTAATCCTTTAAGTGACTGTGCTTGCAGGATGAATTGTTGAATATAGTCTTTAGCTGCATCGTAGTTTTGCGGTAACAACTGTGTGAACAAAAATTGTTCTAGGTGTTGTTGTAGATCAGCAAAATAAGGGGAAAGAGAGAAAACACTTAAGCCTAATGCCAAGCCAGGCACAATGGCAAACAAAGTATCGAATGACAGTATTGCAGCGGAATCAAAGCCTTGACGCTTAACAAACCTTTTCAATACTGCTGTAATCATCTTATCCTTGTGATTTTAAGTAGTCCTCATAATTGCCAGAATAGTAATGCATGCCATCCTCTTTAAGCTCTACCACTTTAGTAGATAACGATGACACAAACTCTCTATCATGACTGACAAAGATAAGTGTACCCTCATAATTATCCAGTGCAAGGTTAAGTGCCTCGATTGACTCCATATCCAAGTGGTTAGTTGGCTCATCCATCACCAATACATTTGGTTTTTGTAACATCAACTTGCCAAATAACATTCTGCCTTTCTCACCACCAGACAGTGATTTAACACTCTTGATGATGTCATTCTTTCCAAATAACATCTTGCCAAGAACGCCACGCATGGCTTGAATATCATCTTTTTCACTCTTGAATTGGCTCATCCAATCTAATACGGTCATGTCTTCTTCAAAATCGGCAGTGTGATCCTGTGCATAATAACCAATATTAATATTTTCACTCCACTTGACCTTACCCTTATCAGTTTCAAGTTCGCCAACTAAGGTGCGCAATAAAGTCGTTTTACCAATACCATTTTGACCAATAATAGCCACACGCTCACCAACTTCAAATAAGAAGCCGATGTCTTTTAAGACCTCAACACCATCGAAACTTTTTGCCAATCCTTCCACTTCTAATACATTTCTATGGAGTTTGTTTTCTTGATTAAAGTAAATGTACGGACTCACTCTTGATGAAGGCTTAATATCATCAAGTTCAATTTTTTCAAGTTGCTTTTGACGTGATGTTGCTTGCTTAGCTTTAGAAGCATTTGAAGAAAAGCGAGAGACAAAATGCTTAAGCTCTTTAATCTTAGCTTCTTTCTTAGCATTATCCGTTTGCATTTTTTCTTGAATGGCGGTTGCAGCAATCATAAATTGATCGTAATTACCCGGGAAAGTATTCAATGCACCGTAATCCAAATCAGACATGTGGGTACACACTCCGTTTAAGAAATGTCTATCGTGAGAAATGATCACCATCGTAGCTTTACGATCATTTAAGACATCAACCAACCAACTAATAGAATTGATATCCAAGTTGTTGGTAGGCTCATCTAATAATAAGATTTCAGGATCAGAAAATAGCGCCTGCGCAAGTAAAATCCGTAGCTTCCAACCAGGGGCAATCTCACTCATTAAGCCGTAATGTTGCTCCTCAGGAATATCCAACCCAAGTAACAACTCACTGGCAGAAGATTCAGCCATATAGCCATCCATCTCGGCAAATTCCATTTCCAATTCCCCAACCTTAATGCCGTCTTCGTCACTCATTTCTGGCAAAGCGTAAATACGGTCTCTTTCTTTTTTTACTTTCCAAAGTTTTTCGTGACCCATGATCACTGTATCAACAACACGGAACTCCTCATAAGCAAATTGATCCTGGCGCAAAACACCCAATCGCTCACCATCACTAATACTTACCGTACCATTAGAGGGTGTTAACTCACCCGTTAAGATTTTCATGAAAGTTGATTTTCCACAACCGTTTGCGCCAATTAAGCCATAGCGATTACCACCTTGGAATTTGATAGAAATGTTTTCAAATAAAGGTTTTTCACCAAATTGCATGGTGATATTGGCAGTAGAAATCATAATAGCTGGGCAAATTTACAAAAAGCAACATTATCCCCTAATCACGATAAAAGCTCAACTATTAGCCATTGCTTTTAGGGTATAAAATATAAGCTCTTTATCTATTCACATTACAACCTTGATATTTAATAAAACTGGCCAATCTCCTGATACAAAACTACTCGTCACTATTGTGGTTTTAATTATCTTCGGCTGGATACTGTCCTTTTCTGCCTCACTTGCACACTTTGATAGTTATTCCTATGTTCGTAAACAAGGGTTTTATATTGTGCTTGGCCTTATTGTAGGTTTTTTTGTTTTAAAAACACCTTTGTCTTTTTTCAAACTGCATTCGAGAAAATTGTTTATTTTTAGTTTGATTTTATTGGGCATTGTTTTATTGCCTGATCCAATTGGTTTTTCAGCCAACGGCGCAAGACGCTGGATTAACTTTGTTGTCTTTAAATTTCAGCCTTCTGAAATGATGAAATTAGCCATGATTTTATTTATGGCTGGTTTTTTAATCCGTCAAGAAAAAGAAGTAACTGGCTCTTTAACCGGTATAGGAAAAACCTTACTTATTGTTGCCTCATCTGGCTTGTTAACAATGCTGGAAACTGATTTAGGCGCCACCATCATCATTACGATTACCGCACTTAGTATGTTGTTTATTGCCGGATCTTACATTAAAGAATTACTCATGGCAGGTGCTGGAATACTTGGAGGGCTTGCTTTATATGTTTTTTACGACCCTACTAGATTAGATAGATGGTTGTCGTTTTGGATGAACGATCTATGGGGCAAGGATGGTGTGCACCAAACTCAACAAGCCTTGATTGGTATTGGCAGAGGAGATTGGACGGGCACCGGGTTAGGCGCTGGTATTCAAAAATACACCAAATTACCTGAGTCTCATACTGATATGATTTTTGCAATTATTGGTGAAGAGCTCGGCATTATTGGTATGTTATTTGTTTTATTTAGTTTTGCCTACATTATTAACAAAGGCTTTAGTATCGCCAAAGAGGCACTTAAACACGGTAGAAAATACAGCTCTTATGTGGCGTTTGGCATATGCACTTGGTTCTCAATGCAAGTCGGCGTCAATATTGCGATGAATCTTGGTCTGATACCAATCAAAGGTTTTACATTGCCACTGATCAGTTATGGCGGTAGTAGTATGATTTTTTCTATTATTGCCTTAGCAATCATTCTTAGAATCGACATGGAAAACAGAGCGCCTTATAGCAAACAAAGAGATTATGTCTAAACAAAAAAAGACAATTTTAATTATGGCTGGTGGCACCGGCGGGCATATATTTCCAGCCTTAGCCATCTCAAAAGTGCTCAAGCAGCGCTCGGCTAATATCGAGTGGTTAGGATCAAAACGCGGCATGGAAAATACATTAGTGCCTAAGCACAATATTCCATTACACACAGTCAGTGCCGTGGGTTTGCGCGGTAAAAATAGGTTGGCACTAATCAAAGCGCCCTTCTTATTAAGTCTTGCCTTTATCCAGACAGTACGTGTATTTGCTAAGGTAAACCCCAGTGTTGTACTTGGTATGGGTGGCTTTGCTTCAGGTATTGGTGGCTTAGTGGCTTGGCTGTTACGTGTACCACTAGTCATTCACGAACAAAACTCAATTCCCGGCACCACTAACAAACTTTTATCAAAGATTGCCACACAAACTTTTCAAGCATTTGACGATAGTTTTGATCGTTCAACTGAGATTTTTACTTCTGGCAACCCGGTATTGTTTAAGCCTAAAAAGAAAAGTGCTAACAATAAAAAACTCAACTTATTAATTGTTGGTGGCAGTCTAGGTGCCAAGCCTATTAATGATATCGTTACTAGACTGAGTATTGATATCAACATTTGGCATCAAACTGGTAAACAGCACCTAGATAGTGTTAAAGCTCAATATAACAATAAAAATGTAAAAGTAGAGGCGTTTATTGATGATATGGCAAAAGCTTACGCTTGGGCAGATATTGTACTTTGTCGCGCAGGCGCGATGACAATTTCAGAGTTGATGCTTTCAGCCACGCCTAGTATTTTGATTCCACTGCCACATGCAATTGATAACCATCAATTTTACAATGCCAAAATCCTTTCTAGTCATAACGCTGGCATTTTGATTGAGCAAAAAGATTTAAGCCTTAAACTGCTTGAAAAAACATTGTTAGATATTGATGATACGCAGATTCAACAAATGTCTGACTATGCAAAACAGCTGGCTAAACCTGAAGCAGCAAAGATGATTAGTGACTACTTGCTTGAGACTGGTTAATACCTAATCTGCTAAATAACGCTTGATCAGTATTGGTGTCAGGATTATCCGTCGTTAACAACTGCTCACCATAAAAAATAGAGTTAGCCCCTGCAAAGAAACACATGGCTTGCATCGCCTCACCCATTTCAGTGCGACCAGCTGACAAACGCACCACCGATTTTGGCATCATGATGCGTGCTACGGCAATGGTACGCACAAACTCACTCTCAGTTGGTGGTGCTACTTTTTCAAATGGCGTACCTGGGATTGGCACCAAAAGATTGAGTGGTACACTGTCAGGGTGTGCTTCTAAATTAGATAAAGATCTGAGCATAGAAGCACGATCAGTCTGCCCTTCTCCTAAGCCCAAGATACCGCCACTACAGACATGAATGTCAGCATTTTGTACAGATTCAAGCGTGTCTAAACGATCTTGAAACGTACGTGTGGTAATCACATTGGCATAATTTTCTTCTGAAGTATCGAGATTGTGGTTGTAATAATCCAAACCTGCTTCTTTTAAAGTAAAGGCCTGTTCTTGCGTTAGCATGCCTAGCGTCACACAAGTTTCCATACCCATGGCTTTAACACCTTGAATCATAGGAATAACTTTATCCAAGCTTTTATCAGTAGGATTACGCCAAGCAGCGCCCATACAAAAACGCGTTGCGCCCTTGTCTTTTGCTGATTGTGCCTGCTCTAATACTAAATCAATCTCCATGAGTTTTTCACGCTCAAGACCAGTGTCGTATTTAGAACTCTGCGAACAATAAGAACAATCCTCTGGGCAGGCACCGGTTTTAATATTAAGCAAAGAGCTTACTTGTACATAATTTGGATCAAAATTATCTCTATGAATTGTATGTGCTTTAAAAAGCAAATCATTAAATGGCATGGCGAATAAAGCCTCAACCTCTGCTAATGTCCAATCATTTCTAAGTTGTGTCATAATCACTAATATAATATTTTGATAGTTATTTTACGCCTCAGATAACAAAAAAGGCCGTGCAATTGCACGGCCTTTTTCTATGAATTGAAATTAAATATTACAAGCTGTAATACATTTCATATTCAACTGGATGAGTTGCACAACGAAGCTTAGTCACCTCTTCCATTTTAAGATCAATGTATGAATCAATCATATCATTTGTAAACACACCGCCTGCAGTCAAGAAGTCACGATCTGCATCTAGAGCCTCTAACGCTTGATCAAGTGAAGATGCTACTGTAGGGATCTTTGCCTTGTCAGCTTCAGACAATTCATATAAATCTTCTGTCGCAGGTTTGCCTGGATCGATCTTGTTCTTAATACCATCAAGGCCGGCCATTAACATTGCAGAAAACGCTAAGTAAGGGTTTGCTGTTGGATCTGGGAAACGTACTTCAACACGCGTGCCTTTAGGGTTTGCAACAAAAGGAATACGAATCGCAGCTGAACGGTTTTTAGCAGAGTATTGTAAAATCTCTGGTGCTTCAAAACCTGGTACTAAACGCTTGTATGAGTTAGTTGATGCATTACAGAATGCATTTAACGCTCTAGCGTGCTTAATAATACCACCGACGTAATGTAGTGCCATTTCACTTAAGTTGCCGTAAGCACCTTCTTCATAGAACAAGTTGACGCCGTCTTTAGCCATAGACTGGTGAACATGCATACCGTTACCGTTGTCACCAACGATAGGCTTAGGCATAAATGTTGCTGTCTTGCCGTATACGTGTGCTACATTTTGAACACAGTACTTTAAAATTTGAGTTTCGTCTGCTTTTTTAACTAACGTGTTAAACAATGCACCGATTTCATTTTGACCTGCTGTACCCACTTCGTGGTGATGTACTTCAGTGGTCACACCCATGCTTTCGATTGCTAAACACATTTCAGCACGTAAATCCATCATTGAGTCAACGGGTGGCACTGGGAAGTAACCGCCTTTAACGCCTGGACGGTGACCGGTGTTACCACCGTCAAAGTCACTACCACTTTCCCAAGCAGCTTCCTCAGAATGTACTGAGTAACTACATGCGCCCATCGTATTGTCAAACTTAACCGAGTCAAATACAAAAAATTCTGGCTCGTTACCGAAATAAGCAACATCAGCAACACCTGAATCTTGCATGTACTTTTCAGCACGCTTTGCGATTGAACGTGGATCTTTTTCATAGCCTTTCATATCTTCTGGCTCGATAATATCACAACGAACAATTAGTGTAGACTCTTGAGTGAATGGGTCCATAACGCACGCATCTAAGTCTGGCTGTAGAATCATATCTGATTCATTAATATCTTTCCAACCAGCGATTGAAGAGCCGTCAAACATTTGACCTTCTTCAAATTTATCAGCATCAACTTGGTGAGCTGGAACACTAACGTGTTGCTCTTTACCTTTAGTATCAGTAAAACGGAAATCAACGAATGTAACTTCGTTGTCCTTCATCATCTTTATTACATCTTTAGCAGACATATTTTCTCCTATTTTTAACTATTTAATTTGCTGACAGTCGTTGTCAAACAGAGCGCGCCATTGCGATCAAAATTCTTGTTTGGTTTTATTGTTATGTTAATTGTTATATTATGAAAAACTGTTATTTACAATAAAAACAGCGACTTATTCTACCCTATTTTCTCTACAAGTAAAATAATCTCATCAGTTTTTTCATGAATTTCAACGACTTTATGGCCATGCACTTTACACCAAGCGGGTATATCATGCAGTACGCCCGGATCCGTAGCAATCATCTCAATTAAATCGCCTTTATCAATGGTGTTAATCATTTCGCCCAAACGTATTACTGGCATCGGACAAAGTAGGCGTTTAGCGTCAATAGTGTGCTTCATATAAGTTATTCAATCCCTAGCCAATCTTGAGGCTTGATATAGTACTCGTATAATTTTTCTTCCTCACTACCTGTTTCTGGCTTGTATTGATATTCCCAGCGCACAAGCGGTGGCAACGACATGAGAATCGATTCCGTACGGCCACCGGTTTGCAAGCCAAATAACGTGCCACGATCATAAACCAAATTAAACTCGACATAACGACCACGACGGTACAGTTGGAATTGTCTTTCATGATCGGTAAATGGTGTGTCTTTACGACGCTCAACAATTGGTCGATAAGCTTTAATATAACTATTACCCACACTTTGCATAAAAGCAAAACATTCATCAAACCCACCTTGGTTAAGATCGTCAAAAAACAAGCCGCCAATACCACGCTGTTCATCACGATGCTTCATGTAAAAATAATCATCACACCATTTTTTATATTTTGGATACACCTCGACACCAAATGGATCACAAGCATCTTTAGCAGTTTGATGCCATAAAATCGCATCTTCATCAAAACCGTAATAAGGGGTGAGATCAAAGCCGCCACCAAACCACCAAATCGGATCTTCACCTTCTTTTTCTGCAATAAAAAATCTGACATTGGCATGTGAAGTTGGCGCATATGGATTGTGCGGGTGAATCACCAATGAGACACCTAAAGCACTAAAGCTACGCCCTGCTAACTCTGGGCGTAATGCTGTCGCTGAAGCCGGCATGTTGTCGCCATGGACGATAGAAAAGTTAACGCCTGCTTGTTCAAACACAGCGCCGTCAGTCAGTACACGGGTAAGCCCGCCACCAGCACCGTTCTCTTTTTCCCAGTTGTCTTTGATAAAACTGGCTTTGCCATCTACTTGCTCTAATTGGTCGCAAATATCTTGTTGCAAACCTAATAAATAAGCCTTAACTTGGTCGATCATCTGAGTTGCTCTCCAGTGTTTAAATTAATTATTCTTGATGGTGGGTTATTATAGTTTCGTGGTGCGATGATAAAATCTAATTCTTGCTTAAAAAATACATTCAACTGCAACACGCTAGTTGCGCTATTTTTACCGCTAATATTGGCACTGGTAGAAACCAAAGCGCTGTTGCTTGCTTGACATAGTTTTGTAATCAAAGGGTCGTTAGTCAGCCTAAGGGCAATGGTATCAAACTCGCCAGTCAATAACTTAGAAGTATGCTGATTGGCTTCAAGTAAATACGTTGTCGAGGTGTTGCCTGCTTTAATTTTATCCAGTTTTGATGTGTCTTCCACGTAACCATGAAAGTGTCTTACGTCACTGGCCAATAAAATCATCCCCTTATTAATTGAGCGATGCTTAAGTTGCAAAATACGCTGCATAGATTGCTCAAAACACGGCAAACAAGCCAAACCCTGAATGGTATCAGTTGGGTGGGATATCACCCCACCCGCTTGTAAATACTGAATTGCCAGCCTAACTCTAAAACTCATGATGTTTTTTTGGCCCTTGGATGGCACTGATCATAAACTTTAGACAGCTCTAAAAAATCAAGATGGGTATACACCTGAGTTGACTTAATACTTTCATGGCCTAAAAATTCTTGTACAGATCGAAGGTCATGGCTGGATTGTAAAAAATGTGTTGCTGCTGCATGACGCAACATATGTGGATGTACGTTAATTTTAATCCCGACTTCAAGTGCGCGTTTTTTCACCATAGTTTGTATAGCTCTCACGCTAATTCTAACGTGTCTATTATTTAAAAATAAGGCACCTTGGGTAACACCTGTTTTTTGTAAGTAATTGGCAATCGCTCTTTGGGCGGATTTACCCAATGGCGTATGACGCATCTTGCCACCCTTACCCATCACACTCAAAAATCCTTGTTCGGCATCCATGTCATTAACATCAAGACCGACCAATTCTGATACACGAAGTCCGCACGAATATATGACCTCAATAATAGCCACATCCCGTAGCTCTGATGGTGATTTAGACCTTGGATTGAGCATCAGTGTTAGTTGACCATAATCCAATATTTTTGGTAAGTTTTGATCTAGCCTTGGTGGTTGCAATCCTAGCGCGCAATTGCTCGACAAATAACGCTGATTAACAAGATAGGTTAAAAACCCACGAATAGAAGACAAATGCCGACGAATGGTGCGACCACTACTATTGGCATGACGCATTTTCATCACCAGTAAATTTAGGTGCTCACCGGTTAAATCGATCCAACTATTAACCCCTTGTTGGTTTATAAAACTTAACAGTTGTTCTAGGTCCCGCTGATAGGCGTGCTGGGTATTAAGTGCATAGTGACGTTCAACACGCAAATACAACATAAATTGTGTAATTTGTGTTTTCACTTGAATTTTGCAACTTTGCCCATATCAATGTATTTTACGCACAAAACAGGAATAAACAAATGGCGACAAAACAAACACATGCTTTTCAAACCGAGGTTTCTCAACTGCTACATTTAATGATTCATTCTTTGTACTCTAACAAAGAAATTTTCCTTAGAGAGTTGGTTTCAAATGCCTCTGATGCTGTTGATAAACTTAAGTTTGAATCACTTTCAAATGACGCCTTAGTGGAAGGAAAAGAAGAGTTACAAATTCATGTTCAGGTTAACAAAGATGCGGGAACCATCACTATTAGTGATAACGGCATCGGTATGACACAAGACGAGGTTATGGAAAATATCGGCACCATTGCTAACTCAGGTACTAAAAAATTCCTACAAAGTCTAGATGAAAAACAAGCTGAAGATTCCAACCTAATTGGTCAATTTGGTGTGGGTTTTTACTCGGCCTTTATTGTGGCCGATGAAGTCACATTAACAACGCGTAAAGCTGGTGATGACAAAACTGATGGTACTGTTTGGTCATCTGCAGGTAAAGGCGAATATTCACTAGAAACCACTACCGTTGAGGACTTTGGTACATCAGTCACGCTACACATTAAAGATGATGAAAAAGAGTTTTTAGATGATTATCGCCTGCGTAATATCATTTCTAAATATTCTGATCATATCACCGTACCAATCTTGATGGTTAAAGCCTCTGAAGAAGCCTCTGATGAGATTGAATATGAAACCGTTAATAAAGCTAACGCCTTTTGGACGCAAGATAAAAAAGATCTTAAGCAAGAAGATTATGATGAGTTTTACAAATCATTAACTTATGATTTTGAAGCGCCACTCACGCAACTCCATAACCGCGTTGAGGGTAACTTAGACTACACCTCGTTATTATTTATCCCATCTAAAGCACCTTTTGACATGTGGGAGCCTAAGCGCAAAGGCGGTATTAAACTCTATGCTAAGCGTGTGTTCATCATGGAAGACAACGAAAATCTAATGCCAATGTACTTACGCTTTATTAAAGGTGTGATTGATACAGCAGATTTATCATTAAACGTTTCTCGTGAAATCCTGCAGGGCAACAAAGTTGTTGATACCATTCGTAAAGCTTCAGTTTCCCGTATTCTTAAAGAACTGGAAAAAATGGCAAAAAACAAGCCAGAAAAATACGCGACTTTCTGGAAAGAATTCGGCATGGTAATGAAAGAAGGTGTGGTTGAAGACTTTAGTAATAAAGACAAGATTGCTGGTCTTTTACGTTTTGCCACCACCCAATCTGAAGGTGAGGATCAAAGCGTGTCGCTGGCTGACTACATCGAGCGTATGGGTAAAGATCAAAAAGACATCTACTACGTAACTGCTGAAACTTACGCAGCTGCTAAAGGCTCTCCACATTTAGAAATATTCAAACAAAAAGACATTGAAGTACTACTTTTGTCTGATCGTGTGGATGAGTGGATGGTAAACAACTTTACCGAGTTCGAAGGCAAAAACCTTAAATCAATCGCCAAGGGTGATTTAGAAAATCTTGATTCTGTCGAAGAAAAGAAAGAAAAAGAAAAGGCAGCAAAAGGTTTTAAAAAGACACTAACAGCTATGCAAAAAATCCTTGATAATCAAGTTAAAGAAGTTAAGATTTCTAATCGCCTCAGCGAATCTCCTTCTTGTCTGGTTGCTGATGAAAATGAGATGGGTGGCAACATGGAAAGAATCATGGCATCTCTTGGTCAAGATGTGCCAGAAACTAAGCCAATTCTTGAAATCAACCCAGCACACCCACTGGTTAAAAAACTAAAAACCAAAGTTGATGAAGACTTAGTCAATGTTTTATTTGACCAAGCAGTTTTATCAGAAGGCGGACAACTCAAAGACCCTGCCGAATTTGTTAAACGTATGAATAAATTAATAAATTAATTCATACTCAGGTCAATAATAAAGCCCGATTTATTCGGGCTTTATTATTTCTGAAAGGGCTTAATGTTTCTTAAGATACCTCGAAAGATTGCCACTTCTTCTTTTTCAGGTTCTGCTCGTCCAAAAAAGCGGCGCATGCGGCGCATTAGCAACTCTTTAGGACGTTTTTCTTCAAAGTACTCAATGTGCTCAAGTACTTGAGCAAGATGTGCGTAAAAGCCTTCTAATTCAACGTTGCTGGCTATTTCATTAGTGCTTTTTTCAAATTCTGTGGTGGTGTTATAAACGTAGTTTTGGTAAGCAAAAACTTGAATAGCCGAGGCGACATTAAGTGAGAAATAATTAGGGTTGCCCGGAATGGTCATGAGTATTTGACACAAGTCCAGCTCTTCATTACTTAGGCCTGAATTTTCAGTTCCAAATACCACGGCCACTTCTTGCTTGTCAACTGACGTAGTTTTTTGAATCTCACTACAAGCGCCAACCACATCCATTTGTTTCCACTTGATATTACGCTGACGTGCACTGGCACCAATGACTAAATGTGATCCTTGTAGCGCTTCTTCGAGCGTTTCGCAAACCACAGCGCCGGCCAATACATCATCTGCACCACTCGCTCTAGCAGTAGCGACTGCCGATGGATAACCTTTTGGGTTAACCAAATACAGCTTTGATAAATTCATATTTTTCATTGCGCGTGCAGCTGCACCAATATTGCCTGGCTCGGTAGTATTAACCATGACCACTCTCACGTTATCAAAGGTATAATTTGTGTCTTTTTGCATTTGTCTATTTAATTATGAATCCTACGCTTAATATTGCCGTTAAAGCCGCCCGAAAAGCCGGTGACATCATTCTTAGATATCACAATCAGATTGATCTGTTAACGATTGAAAACAAAGCCGCTAATGACTTTGTCTCAGAAGTTGATAAAGCTGCTGAAGACGCCATTATAGACGAGTTGAAATATGCCTTTCCTGATCATTCTATCTTGGGTGAAGAAAACGGTGAAATCGTTGGCAAAGATAAACGCTTTGTTTGGATACTCGACCCTTTAGATGGTACAACTAATTATCTACATGGTTTTCCACAATACGCTGTATCAATAGCATTGTATGAAAACGATGAGCCTACGCATGCTGTAGTTTATGACCCATTTAAAGAAGAGATGTTTACCGCCGCCAAAGGTGAAGGTGCGTACTTAAACGAACAAAGAATTCGTATTACGGGTGCCGATGGATTTGAAAATACTTTAATCGGAACTGGATTCCCATTTAAAGAGCCACAGCACTTAGATGCTTATTTAGCGATGTTTAAAGCAATCCACCCACAAGTAGCTGGTATTCGACGCGCAGGCTCTGCTGCACTTGATTTGGCCTACTTAGCTGCTGGTCGACTAGATGGCTTTTGGGAAATCAAGCTCAATATTTGGGACATTGCTGCCGGTGTACTTTTGGTTAAAGAAGCTGGTGGTTATGTTGGTGATTTTTCAGGTCGTGATAAATACCTAGAAACTGGCAATGTAGTAGCAGGCAGTGAAAAAGTATTTAAAGCGATTCTAAAAACCATTCACCCGCATCTAACGCCAGACTTACAACGCTAGTCTTCTAGTGTTAATTGCTCGCCATTTAAGGCTTTAGCACTCTCACTCATCAAATATACAATGGCTGGTGACATGGTCTCTGGCAATGGGTTTTTTTCTGTATTTTCTGCTGGGTAGGCGATTTGTCGCATCTTGGTGCGCATACGTTTTGGATCGAGTGAATTAACTTTAATATTGGTTTTTTCAAGCTCTTCTGATAGAGTTTTGCTCAACCCTTCAATGGCAAATTTACTCACGCCATACGCACCCCAATAAGCACGAGCATCACGTCCTACTGAGGATGATAAAAACAGTACACGAGCATCGTCTGATTTATTCAAAACTGGAATTAAAAACTGCGTGAGCATAAAGGGTGCATTGACATTGATCTGCATTGTTGAATACCATAGCTTAATATCATATTGCTCAATCGGCATCATCGTACCAATAATGCCGGCATTGTGAATAAGGCCGTCAAGCTGACCAAAGTGCTCTAATAAATTCGCCTGCAGTTGCTCATAATGCTCAGGTGTTGCTCCTTCTAAATCAAGCGGGTAAAGTACTGGCTCTTGATAACCTGCATCAACCACTTCATCATAAGTGGTTTCTAATGAGCCTAAATCACGACCAAGCATAATGACAGTCGCACCTGCTTTGGCTAAATCGAACGTCATCGCACGTCCAAAGCCACGATTAGCACCTGTCACCAAAACGACTTTATCCTTTAATTCATTCTTAGTAATATTGTAATCGGTTGAAATATTCATTATTTAAGTTCCTTTTTGCTTTGCACGCCGAGTGTCTTGAGTTTTTCAGCACGACCGATTAAGTTACCCTTACCGTCTGATAATTTACTGCGTGCTTCTTTATAGCTCTTTTGTGCTTTATCAAGGTGCTTTTCAATATCGTCCATAGATTTAACAAAGCCAAATAACTTGTCGTACATAGCGCCTGCTTGACGGGCGATTTCTTCAGAGTTTAGATTTTGACGCTCTGTTTGCCAGATATGATGCACGGTTTTAAGGCTCATCATCAAAGTGGATGGTGAAACTAAAACAATGTTTTTCTTTAGCGCTGTGGTGAATAAATCTGGCTTTTGATCGAGTGCGACTAACAGTGCTGATTCAATTGGAATAAAGACAAAGATAAAATCAAGCGTCAACACACCTTCAAGATTTTCATATTCTTTAATACTAATGCCGTTAATATGTGCCTCAACCGAAGCCACGTGCGACTTAAGCATGGCTGTATCTGATTGATTGGCAATGTAATCTTTGTAAGCTTTGAGTGAGACTTTTGAATCAATAATAATGTCTTTTTCTTCCGGTAGATGCAATACCACATCTGGCTTAAAGGCTTCACCTGATTCATTTTTAAGTTGTTTTTGAGTATCAAACTCATGCCCTTCTCGAAGACCAGAACTGGACAAGATAGAACTTAAAATCATCTCGCCCCAATCGCCTTGTTGCTTATTATCATAAGTCAAAGCATTGGTAAGATTTTGCGTGGTTTCTTGCGCTTCAATACTGGTTTTCTTAAGATTTTCAATTTGCGCTGCAAGTGTGGCTCGCTCTTTAATTTGCTCGTTAGTAATAACTTCGATCTTATCTCTAAACTCTTTGAGCTGTGACTGCAAAGGGGTTAGTAATTCAGAGTTTTTAATACTCAAATCGTTACGATCTTTGGCCAAGATATCGCTAGCCACGGCCTTGAAATCCTTACTCATTTGCTCTCTGGCAATATTAATTAAATCCACCTCTCTCTTATGTGTTTCGATTTCTTTATCAAGACTAACTTCAAGGTGAATTTTGTCGGTTTTTAGGGCTTGTAACTTAGTGTTTAAATAAAAATAAACACCGATTGCGCCTACGAGCAATCCAACCAATAAACTAGTGATTTCCATTCATTAACTCCAATATTTCTGATGGTTGTTCTATTAAATAATCATAACCCCAGTCTTGCTCGACTTTACCGTAACCATAAGTCACTGCGACGGTTTTAATCTGTGCATTCTTACCGGCTAGCATATCGTTTTTATCATCGCCAATAAACCAACAATGTTGTGGTGAAATACTGAGCTGTGCACAAGCATAAAGCAATGGCGCAGGATGCGGCTTATTATAGGCTAAGGTATCACCACAGACGACAACATCCGGTTTTAAACCTAGCCTATCTAACAATAAATGCGTTAAATTCTCCGGCTTATTGGTGACAATACCCCAATACATATTCTTATCTTTAATAGCATTTATTAATACATCGATGCCATCAAAAGTTTTTGAATATTTGTCAATATTTTCCGTATAAATTTGTAAGATTCTTTGATGTCGATTGATGAATTCTGGGTGCGACTCATCACAATCAAAACCAAACTTAACCAAGGCTTTGCCACCAAAAGCAACTAAGGGCTTAATTTGCTCATAAGGCTTCCCAGCAATACCATTCTCTAATAACAAGGTATTTAGCGCATAAGCAAGGTCAGGCGCTGTGTCAATCAAGGTGCCGTCTAAATCAAAAAGAATGGTGTTAACCGTCATAGAAAATCGTTAAAATCTTAAGTCTATGAATTATAACGTTTACACTCACTAATACAAATGCTGTTTTTAAGATCGTTAATTTACTTTTTAGGCTCAACACTGGTTTTATCCGCTCTGGTTGCAATTGCACTGGTGTTATTCTTTACACCGCTTAAAGTGCGCTACGCTATTTTGTCAAAATGGTCGCTATTTTGCTTATGGTGGTTGCGTATTACGCTTAATATTAAACTAAATATTATCGGTAAAGAGAACATTCCTAATAGCGCTTGTGTGATTATTTCAAACCATCAATCCACCTGGGAAACATTAGCGCTGCAGACTATCTTCCCGCATCAAACCTGGGTACTTAAACAAGAACTACAATGGATTCCTATTTTTGGCTGGGGCTTGTCTTTGCTAAAACCTATTATCATTAATCGTGGTGAAAAACTTAAAGCACTCAAAAAAGTTCTTAAACAAGGTGCTGCTAGAATTTCTGAAGGAATTTTTGTGGTGGTGTTCCCTGAAGGTACACGTCAGCCTTATGGTCAACTGGGTGAATACCAAAAAGGTGGTGTTGCAATTGCCAAAAAAACCGGTTGCGATATTTCACCAGTCTATCACAATGCTGGCAAACTTTGGCCTAAGGGTAGCTTTGTTAAACAACCAGGTTTGATTACTATGGTGATCGGAAAATCGATTAGTGTAGAAGGTAAATCGGCAGCAGAGCTAACCAAAGAAGTTAGAGATTGGACCGAGGCTCAATCACTCAGCATTCAATAATAATCTATCCATTAAACTGTCATACTTAATGCGATTTTTATGATAATTAATAGATGCCTCAACTTGGTCCAACAATAAAGATTGGTTGTCATCGTTTTCAATAATGACAAAACGAATGTTGCTATTGCCTGCTAAAAATGCATCAAACTCGGTTTCAGTTTTACCAGCCCTATTTTCATCAATTTGCTGCTTATATAGAGCCAACTGCTTAAGCCCTTGTTTAAGTTCAGTTGTTAGTTTTTGCGCATCCGAAAGAATAGCATCAAACTTATCTTTGTATTTCAACTCTAGTTGACGGCCTTTTAGCCTATATTTTCGTAAATACACGTCGTTGCTTACATTGCCTGTTAATGGATAAGAAAATTCAATTTTGGCCTCATATTCAACTTCAGATGATTTTGAATAAGTTGAATAATTACCCTTATTGTCATCTTTTGTTGCGCTGATGGTGAAATCAAAATCAGCCAATTGTGAATTTTGATAAGTCCTGACACTACGTGAATTTTTAAGCTGCTCAATTTCAATGCGCTTAATATCACGAATTGACTGCTGACAATAGCTATGCAAATCTTCAATTAACTGCGCTCGAACCGTCCAATTAATCTTAAGTGGGTTTTGAGCAAGGTCAAACCCATCTAACAAAATTGAGAGCGATCGCTGTTCTGCTTTTAATTTAGATTCCAACTCTAGCAATAAACGTTGAATCTTATTGATAGAGCGCTGTAGTGTAATCTTACTGATACGACTAGTACCTTGAAGGGTAATAGTTTCAAGTATCTTTTCAGATTGCTCAAGACGCTTCCTGACAATAGAAATTTGAGTGTTATAGCTAACCCAATCTAAGAAAATTATCAATTTTTCTTCAATAAAATCTTCTTTAGTTTCAGCCAAAGCAAGTTTTTCATCCTCAAAATCCAGTACCGCTAAATCATAGGTTTTTTGATCAACCACGCCACCTTTATTTTTAAGTAGTGGCAAGGTCCAACTGATTGAGGCATCATCTAAATATTCTGTGGTATTTTTATCTGTTTGATAGCCGTTTTTATCATGCATTTCTTCATTTTTAACCGGTAAAGACTTGTCATAAGAAATACTGAGTTCTGAGCCGTTAGAGAAAAATTTCTTAGTTAAGTCACTTGAGAATTTTCTAACTTCTTGCGAGGTTGATTTGGCGTAATCAGTTGTTGAGGTGTAGTCATATTTGGTTTTATTTTTATTGATACGCCCCAATTCACCGCCAATAGTCCAATCCCAATCGCCATAATTTGCCTTATCACCCTCCATCTCAATTTGTTTAATGGTGAGATTAATCTGCTCTTTTTCAAAGAAAATATTGTTAGACAATAAAGATTGAACAAACTCAGATTCGCTTAAAGCATTAACCGATGAAGGTACTATAAATAGGATTAAAAATTTAACTGTAGACTTGTGCATTGAAAATTTGACAGAAAAGTTCGGCTGTTTTTTGTGTGTCATACAGTGCAGAGTGTGCACTCGCATCATTCCATTCAATATCAGCAACACGAATCGCCTTGGCGAGTACTGTTTCACCGTAACAAAGTGCCGACAAACTCACTGTATCAATGGTTGAAAATTGATGAAAAGGGTTTTTTAAATTACTACGATTACTGGCCGCATACAAAAATCCTAAATCAAAAAAAGCATTGTGCCCTACTAAAATTGAACGTGTGCATTCTTCAGTTTTCATTTCAGCTCTGGCCGTTTTAAAAATCTCGCCCAAAGCTTGCTTTTCACTCACCGCCATGCGCAAAGGATTATCAACATCAATACCGTTAAACTTTAACGCACTTGGGTCTAAGTTTGCCCCTTTAAAAGGGGTTACATGAAAATGCACGGGCTCTTTTGGGTAATAGACACCCTGATCATCAATGCCAATAATAATCGCACAGATCTCAAGCATAGCATCGGTCTGATCATTAAAACCACCAGTTTCAATATCAATCACAATAGGCAAGTAACCCCTAATACGGTCTTTAATTTTCATCATTGAATATCCATAAAGAAAATCGAAGAATTACGTTGATGATTAAATAAAGCTTGGCGCTTTTTAGGTAACTCATTAATTTCCATTCGTACAAAACCTTGTTTTAAAAACCACTGAGTGTTGTGCTTGGATAGTGCAAAAATTTTAGAAAAATTGGCAATACGTGCTTTTTGCATGATTTCATTCAATAATTTAGCTGAAAAACCTTGATTTTGCACGTCTTTTGACACCGCTAAGGCATAAATCTCACCCATTTTTCCTTCTTTACAGTCTTTCAAGCCTGCACAAGCCACCAACTTATCAAAATTTCGCAAAAAAACGAAATCATCAATATTGTTATTAATTTGATCAAAAGTTCTAGGCAAAATTCTACCCTCCTGTACAAAGGGCTCAATTAAATCTAATATTTGCTGTGCTGTATCCAATTCGCGCTAAAAGGCTTTGAGAAAAACCTTATTTTAGTCTAAAATTTAGTGTTTTTAGCAAACGAAATATAGATTATGTCTAATACAAGAAAATACTCCTCTCAAGTGGTTGATGGTTACGAGCGCGCACCTTCTCGTGCGATGCTTTACCCAGTAGGCTTTACAAAAGAAGATTTTAACAAGCCTCAAGTCGGTATCGCTTCCACTTGGTCGATGGTGACGCCTTGTAATATGCATATTAATAGACTCGCTGATGAGGCAGAAATAGGTGTTAATGGTGCCGGTGGTAAGGGTGTTATTTTTAACACAATAACCATCTCAGATGGTATTTCTATGGGTTCTGAGGGTATGAAGTATTCATTAGTTTCTCGCGAGGTGATTGCAGACTCAATTGAAACAGTGGTTGGCTGTCAGGGCTTTGATGGTGTGGTTGCAATCGGTGGTTGTGATAAGAATATGCCAGGTTGTATTATTGGTCTCGCACGTCTTAATCGTCCAAGTATTTTTGTTTACGGCGGTACGATTCAACCAGGCAAAAACCATACTGACGTGGTTAGTGTATTTGAGGCAGTGGGTCAATTTGCTAACAACACCATTGATGCAATCGAGCTTGAAAATATTGAAAAAACAGCCATTCCTGGTCCGGGCTCTTGTGGTGGTATGTACACTGCTAATACTATGGCGTCAGCCATTGAAGCTCTAGGTATGAGCTTACCAAACTCTTCCGCGCAAGATGCAATTTCATCTGATAAAGATAGAGATTGTATTCGTTCAGGTGGAGCAGTTCTTAATTTACTTGAAAAAGACATAAAGCCACGTGACATTATGACCATGAAGGCGTTTGAGAATGCGATTACTGTCATCATCACTTTAGGCGGTTCAACCAATGCAGTGCTACATTTAATCGCTATGGCTGATGCTGCTGGTGTTGATCTAAACATTGATGATTTCACTCGTATTGGTGCTAATGTACCGGTACTTGCTGATCTTAAGCCATCAGGTAAATATATGATGAGTGAATTAGTGGCTATTGGTGGAACTTTACCTTTAATGAAAATGTTACTAGATGCTGGACTATTGCACGGTGATTGCATGACAGTCACTGGAAAAACAATGGCCGAAAATTTAGCTGATGTTAAGCCATACAATGATTTACAAGATGTTATTAGACCGCTTGATAATCCAATAAAGAAAGATTCACACTTGCGCATATTGAGAGGCAATTTGGCGGTAGATGGCGCAGTAGCCAAAATTACCGGCAAAGAAGGTCTGAGCTTTAAAGGCGTGGCTAAATGTTATGGTCGTGAGGAAGAAGCACTTGCCGCTGTATTAAATGATGAAATTAAAGCGGGTGATGTGATTGTGATTCGTTACGAAGGCCCTGCCGGTGGCCCTGGTATGCGTGAAATGCTTGCACCTACTTCTGCCGTTATGGGTAAAGGCCTCGGTGGTAAAGTAGCCCTAATTACAGATGGTCGATTCTCAGGTGGTACACATGGTTTCGTGGTGGGTCACATCACTCCTGAAGCGTTCAAGGGCGGTGTATTAGCCGTAGTTGAAGATGGTGACGAAATTCTAATCGATGCTGAAAATAACGTATTAGAACTCTTGGTTGATCAATCTATTATCAAGGAGAGATTATCTCATTGGACACAACCTACACCAAACTATACTAAAGGTGTATTGGCTAAATTTGCTAAGCTTGCCAAATCCGCTTCTGAAGGTGCTGTGACTGACTAGAGTTTTGGTTTTTAATGTAATAAAAAAGGAGGCTTTCGCCTCCTTTTTTTTATTTGTTGATTAATCAGCTGGAGTAAAAACCATTTGTCGATCATCTAGGCTAACTGAAGCAACCTGAATCTTAATCGTGTCACCGAGTTGGAAGGTTCTTCCTGTGCGCTCACCCTTAAGTTGGTGATGAACATCATCAAAAATGTAGTAATCATCTTTCATATCACGCATAGCAATCATGCCCTCAACAAACACATCGGTAAGCTCAATAAAGATACCAAAGCCTGCTACACCAGAGATCACACCGTTAAAGGTGTCTCCAACTTTGTCACGCATGTATTCACATTTCAGCCACTGCTCTACATCACGCGAAGCGTCATCTGCTCGACGCTCTGTTACCGATAAATGCGCACCAGTTTCAATCATTTTTTTAGAAGGCTTTCTTTTCTTTTTATCTAGTACACGGTTAATAGCACGATGTACTAAGAGGTCAGGATATCTTCTAATGGGTGAAGTAAAGTGTGTGTAATCATCGAATGCTAAGCCGAAGTGCCCTTCGTTCGCAGGCGTATACACCGCTTGCTTCATGGTGCGAAGTACAACCGTTTTAATGATATTTTCATCATCACGACCTTTGGCATCTACTAATACTTTAGCAAAGTGTTTTGATTCTGGCTGCACGCCACCCTCAAGTGTCAAACCTACCGCTGTTAGGAACTGACGAGTCGTCTCTACTTTTTCAGCCGTAGGCTTAGGGTGGATTCGGTAAAGGAAGTCTTCTTCATTGTGCGCCAAGAATTTGGCTGTGGCTTGGTTAGCCATCAGCATGCATTCTTCAATAAGCTTGTGTGCATCGTTGCGAGAACGAGCAATAATATCATCGATCTTACCTTTATCGTTAAATATGATTTGTGACTCAATACGATCAAAATCCATCACTCCACGCTTGGTTCTGGCTGCTTTAAGTGCTTTATATAAATCGTATAAAGTATTTAGATTGTCTAACACCGATGCGTATTCACTAGTTAATGCTTGGTCATGATGCTCTAGGATTTGACTAACTTTGGTGTAAGTTAGGCGTGCATGAGACAGCATAACCGCTGGGTAGAATTTATAATCTAATAAATTACCTTCTGAGTCGATATTCATCTCACAAGTCATGCACAAACGCTCAACGTCTGGATTGATCGAACATAGGCCATTTGATAAAGCTTCAGGCAGCATTGGCACCACACGACGTGGGAAATATACTGAATTACCACGATCAATGGCATCATTGTCTAAGTCTGAACCTTCTATTACATAATGTGAGACGTCGGCAATGGCAACGACTAACTTCCAACCCTTATTGGTTGGCTCAGCAAACACAGCGTCATCAAAATCACGTGAATCTTCGCCATCAATGGTGACAAGCTTCATATCAGTAATGTCAATACGGCCTTTCTTATCTTCATCAGTTACTACTGTTGGTAATTCAGCTGTTTGTGCTAGCGCTTCTTCTGAAAAATCAACCGGGATGCCATTACGATAAAGTGCAGAATCAGTTTCTACACCCTCATCCATGTAGTTGCCTAAAATTTGAGTAATCTTACCAACCGCTAGACTTTTGAATGTTGGTGATTTTATGATCTCAACAATAACGATTTGCTCATCGGTGTTGTCTTCAGTCACTTCAGAAATATTGATCTTGTTACGAATGCGTTTATCATCTACAACAACGTAAGCATTATCCTGGTCTAGGTGTAAACGACCCACAACGGTTTTAATACTTTCAATGACTTTAACAATTTGTGCATCGCCACGTTGATTAAGCAGGCGAGCTTTAACCTTGTCACCATGAAAGACCAGCTGCATTTCTTTTGAAGAAAGACGTAAATCCTTACCTCCTTCCTCTAGTTTGATAAAGCCAAAACCCTTAGGGTTGGCAATCACTGTGCCTATCATTATTCCACTTTTACCGCTGAAAATACTAAATACACCATCACGGTTACAGCTAAGTTGCTGATCACGAACCATGGCTTTTAGTCGATGTGTTAGTGGTTTTTTTTGTTTGCCGTCAACCTTTAATAAATCGTATAGGTCAAATTTGGTTAAAGGTTTTTCTTTAATAAATTCAAGAATATACTCCCTTGATGGGATGGGGTTGTCGTATTTTTCTGATTCTCTTTTTTGGTGGGGGTCGCTCATAATTTACTCGTCAAATGGATGTTTAAGGATTAATGTCTCGTCACGATCTGGGCCAGTAGATAAGATATCAATTGGCAAACCAGAAAGCTCTTCCACCTTGCGAATGTAATTTTGTGCTTCAATCGGCAATGAATCGAATGAAGAGGTTCCAATGGTTGAAGTGTTCCAACCTGGCATTTCAATATAAACTGGTTTGGCGTCTGCATACCCTTGGGCATCATATGGAGGCGTTGTTACTTCTACGCCGTTTAGTTCGTAAGCAATACAAATTTTGATACTGTCTAAGGAATCTAACACATCAAGCTTGGTTAAACAAATACCGGTTACTGCGTTAAGGTTGAATGAACGATTAAGTGTTACCATGTCTAACCAACCACAACGACGCTGACGTCCTGTGGTTGCGCCAAATTCACACCCTACTGTGCCTAGTGTTTTGCCAATTTCATCACCTTCATCAGTCGACACATCATAAATTAACTCTGTTGGGAATGGGCCACCACCAACACGTGTGGTATAAGCTTTAACAATACCAACCACATAGTCAATATCGGTTACACCCACGCCAGAGCCAGTAACTGCGCCACCCGAAGTTGTATTTGATGAAGTAACAAATGGGTAAGTACCTTGGTCAATATCTAGTAGCGCACCTTGTGCACCTTCAAATAAGACATTTTCATTATTTTTAATGTGCTGATGAATTTGCTCTGTTACATCGGTAATCATCGGTCTAACAGTCTTAGCTTGCTCTAATGCTTCTGTTAGTGTTGCTTCATAATCTACCGCATCAACACCGTAATAATTAGTCAACGCAAAGTTATGATATTCCATCACATCTTTAAGTTTTTCAGCAAATGCTACCTCATCTAAAAGATCGCCTACGCGCAAACCGCGACGAGCAACTTTGTCTTCATAAGCAGGGCCAATACCGTTACCAGTTGTGCCGATCGCTGCTTTGCCACGTTTAACTTCACGCGCATTATCAAGCGCAACATGGTACGGCATAATCAATGGGCAGCCCGGTGAGATTTTTAAACGTGATTTAGCATCAACACCTGCCGCATCTAGCTCACCTAACTCTTTAATCATTGCTGACATCGACAACACCACACCGTGGCCAATTAAACACTCCACATTGTCGCGCAAAATACCTGAAGGAATTAGATGAAGTACGGTTTTTTGACCATCAATTACTAACGTGTGACCAGCGTTATGTCCGCCTTGAAAGCGAACAACACTAGATACTTTATCGGTAATTAAATCAACCACCTTACCTTTACCTTCATCGCCCCACTGGGTGCCAATGATTACTACATTTTTTGACATATTAATTCCTACTGATTAATGTTATTGTGCTTGAGATAAAAACTTTAAATCAAACGAAAAACCGGTTGCTGCTCTGGCCTTACCAAAAGACGCACTAAGCCCATTGTAACGGCCACCTTGTGCTAATGCTTTTGAGTAGTCCTCATTGTAAGCGGAGAATACAACGCCGGTGTGGTACTCGTAAGCTTTCAGCTCTGCAAGATCGATCATCACTTCAACATCGGCTGTGTTTAATTGATTACTAATTTTAATTAAATCTTCAATGGCTGATTTTGCTTCAGGCAGATCACTAAAAACACCCAAGGCTTTGTCAAGGATACTTGCATCACCTTCGAGCTTCATCAATGCACTAAACATGTCTGCATTGTTTAACGTCACGCTGACTATAAATTCAGCCAAATCTGGCGTTGAGCGTCTGGCAAAAATTTGTCTTAATTTTGTCACTTGCTCGCCTAATAAATCCTCTTGTGCAATTAAAGCATTGAAGATTGCTACATTACCTAAACTTAGTACAATTGGACTAATTGACAACAGCTTTAAACTCTCAAGCATGAGTTCAATCACCTCAACATCAGCTGAAATATCATCAGAACCATACAACTCAGCGCCGGCTTGAATCGGAGAACGTGACGCATAAAAGTCATCTGCTTTGGTTTGCAAAATGGCATTTACATAACAATATTTTTCAACATCGTTACTGGCACGTTTTGCATCAATACGGGCAATTTGCGGGGTAATATCAGCGTGAACACCAAGCATCTTGCCGCTGGCTGAATCTAAAAACTTAAAGGTTTTCTCATCAACTGAATCTGAAGTTAATAGTAACGACTCAACATATTCAACCATTGGCGGAATCACTAAGCCAAAACCTTTGTCAGCGTATAAATCTAAAAGCTGACGACGTATAGATTCAAACGCTAGCGCCCGATCGCCAGTGAGCTCATCTATGCCTTCAGGTAATTGCCAAGTACTCATCCTAATTCAATTTTGAATTATTTAACTTCTGGGTTAAAGTGACGGAAAAACTCCGTATTTGGATTTAACACCATGATATCGTTGTTTTGTCCAAATGACTTTTTATAAGACTCTAACGAACGATGGAATGAATAAAAGTCTGCATTTTTATTGTAAGCTTGTGCATAGTTATTGGCAGATACCGCATCGCCCTCACCTCGAATTATCTCAGAATCACGATAAGCATTCGCTAGAATAATCGTACGTTCTTTATCTGCTGCTGCTCGGATGATCTCAGCCTCTTCTGCACCCTTGGATCTAAACTCTTTAGCAACACGCTGACGCTCTGCTTGCATACGACGATAAACCGAATTAGACACTTCTTGAGACAGATCAATACGCTTAATACGCACATCAATAATTTTAATACCAAATTCAACAATGTCTTTATTAGCCATTTGCAAAATATTAGCCATAATTTCACTACGCTCGCCTGAAACCACATCAGCAATCGTACGCTTAGAGAATTCACTCTTAAGGCCGGTTTTAATAATTTGTGCTAGACGGTTATTGGTTCTAGCTATATTACCGCCAGTTGATTTATAAAATTGTTCCGCATCAACAATACGCCATTTGACATACGAATCTACGATCACATTTTTCTTTTCACCGGTTAAAAAACGCTCTGCTGGCGCGTCCAATGTTTGGATGCGGTTGTCAAACTTAACCACGTTATTAACAAACGGTGTTTTAAATTTAAGACCCGGTGTATCTTCAACCGTTACAATTTCACCTAAGCGCAACTTAATAGCTGTTTGGGTTTCATCAACTGTATACAGTGCTGAACTTAAGATTAAGAACAAAGCCGCACCAATGATTACTAATATCTTTTGCATTATCTAACCTCCCTATTACGGAAAACATTTCTAACGCCACGGCTTGAATCGGACTGCCCAGACTGTACCTCTTGAATGACGACTTCAGTACGTGTTTTCTTAGCGTCAATTAACTTATCAATCGGTAAATACATCATGCTGTTGGCTTTTGAATCAACCAAAACTTTACTAGTGTTGGCCAATACTTTCTCCATGGTTTCACGATATAGGCGCTCTCTTGTGACTTCAGGTGCTTTCTCATACTCCGCTAAAATTTGGCCAAAACGTGCTGCTTCACCTTCAGACTTAGAAACCACTTCTGATTTATAAGCCTTTGACTCTTCAAGCATACGTGCCGCTTTACCACGAGATTTTGGCAAAATGTCATTAGCATAAGTTTGCGCTTCGTTAATCAAACGTTGCTTATCTTCACGTGCCTTTACCGCATCACTAAACGAAGCTTGTACTTGTTCTGGCGGTTGTGCGTCTTGCATGTTCACCGTGGTGATCTGCAAGCCTGTTTGGTAAATATCTAATAACTCTTGAGATTTTTCTTTAATGCTATCAGCAATTGCCACACGACCATCAGTCAAAACATAGTCCATGGTGTTTTTACCTACAACTTGACGAATCGCACTTTCCACAACATGACGAAGCGTCGTGTCAGGGTTGGTCACGTTGAATAAGTATGCCTGCACATCATTAATTTTGTACTGTACTGCAAATTTTGCATCAATCATGTTTTCATCTTTAGTCAACATTAAAGATTCAGACGATACATTGCCACCACGACGATTACTAATCGCATCACGATAACCAATCTGTGCTGTTCTAATTTGCTCAACATTGATTCGATTTAAACTTTCAATCGGAAATGGCAGGTGCCAGTGCGGGCCTTGACCCGTCTCTTCCTGGAAGGCGCCAAAGCGTAACACCACGCCTTTTTCAGCAGGATCAATGATATAAATACCCGATAAAGTCCAAACTAATAAGGCCAAGATAAAGATGTATTTCAATCCACCTGTCGAAGGTAGGTTCGGCGTGTCAGAATTTGAAGATTGTTTGCCGCCGAATATATTGCCAAATTTGTTTTTAAAATCTTTGATTACCTGGTCTAGTTCAGGTGGTGTTTGACCATTATCGCCCCAAGGATTTTGATTATTGTTGTCGTTCCAAGCCATTTATTGCTTCCATGTAGTATAAAACCTGAGTTATTTTACCCAAACTATGCCTTAACAAGGTAACTAATATAAACCTGAAAATTATAAGATTATTTACCCATTAATCACCAAAAGTCATACGCTACAAACACAGACCTCATATACTCAAGATAGTGTTAAAATGTTTAAATTTAGGGATACAGGACGTGACCATGAAAAAGCAATTAGCTCTTTCTACTATTGTTTTATTATCAGGCGTAATTAACGCTCAAGGTGTAATACTTAGTTGCGCACAAGAACCGCTACTTTTTCCCAAACAAATCCTCTCTACTGATACCGAAAGTTTAGACGTACTTGCTGATCGTAGTGAAATTAGCAAAAAAGACAACTATCTGTTAACAGGTAATGTTTCTCTTAACTCAAGCCAATATTATTTAGCAGCAGACACCATCAATATCCAAAAGTCTAGTAAAACCTCGATGGCAAGTGGCAATGTCAAATTTCAAGACGATGAGCTTATGTTTACCGGTAATAAGGCAACCGTTAAAAAGCAAGGTGACACAACCTATACCACTGTAGAACAAGCCAACTTCCATTATCCAGAATCCAAAATTAACGGCAAAGCTCAAAAAGTAACCAACGATGGTACTGAGCAAGTGTTTAATTCAGCCAGTTACAGTTTGTGCCCATTAGGCAACACAGACTGGCGCATGAAAGCAGACCAAATCACGCTTAATTCAAAAACCAACAAAGGTGTTGCTGAAGACGTCACAGTCGAATTTTTAGGGGTGCCAATTTTTTACTCACCTTATCACGAATGGGTATTAGAAGGACGAGGCTCTGGATTCTTGGCGCCATCGTTTGGTAGCTATGATGAATCTGTTGCTAGTAAAGACAACAACTACCAAGTAAGAATCCCTTATTATTTTAACATTGCACCTGATCGTGACTTCTTGCTAACGCTTAACCACCTGTCTAGTCGTGGCAGTATTGTAGAAGGCATCTATCGACAACTCATCGCTGAAGGTGATTATTGGAAAGAAGGCCGATTTGAGATTGAAGGCCGTTACTTGAATGAAGATGACATTACTAACAACAAGCGCTGGTTATTAAACTCAAAAATCAACCTTTCTGTTAATGACAAAATTAATATTAATGCCACTACCAATCGAGTGTCAGATGTTAATTACTTTAAAGATATCGCCCATAACAACACTTCGGCTTCATCACTATATTCACAAATAGATGCCGCCTATAAAGATGACGATAGAAACTTAATATTGTCTTTATTCACAGAAACTGAACAACTCATTAATAGTGGTACTGCTGCTTATACTCGTGCACCAGAATTATCGATTTCAAAAAGTTTCGAGGGTTTAAGTGGTCGCAATATCAACTTATCATTAGTTAGTACAAAATTTGCACATAATAACGCTAGTGAGACTACTGGTGTACGTACACACGCTCAAGCCGGATTTAAACGCTCAATCTCAACTGATGCCTACTCATTAACCCCGAGTTTGAATTTATCAACTACCGACTACGCACTTGATAATAGCACCGATCAAGATCGTTCTATCTATAGTTTTGGTATCGATTCAAAACTCTTTTTAGAGAGAGAAACCAACCTTTTTGGTGTTGATTTAATTCAAACTTTAACACCAAGGTTGGCATACAACTATACGCCCAACAAAAATCAAGATGCTTTGCCAAATTTTGACTCAGCCGATAAAAATGACTCTTACGAAAGTTTATTCTCTGGCCAAAAATACACAGGTATCGACAGAATCAACAAAGCCAATGACTTTACTCTTGGTTTAGAATCAGACTTTATTGACGAGGAAACCGGAAATACTTACGCAAGCTTAAAGGCCGCACAAACCCTCTATGGTGATGAGATTAGCGCTAACGGTAGCAATAGAAAGTATTCGGATATTGCTGCTTCTGCTGATTTTGCATGGGATAGATTTACCTTCAACAATGCATTGCAATACGATCCAGAAACTCAAAAGATTGACAAACGTGATAGCGCCATTACTTACCAACTCAATCCTAGAAAATTCTTAACCATTGCCCATCATGACGATAATGGTACAAAGTCTGCTGAACTCTATGGCGCTTATCCAATCAACGCACAAATGCACGTATTTGCCGGTATTAACCGCTCAATTACAGATTCAATCACCAACAAAGAAACCACAGGTATTGCTTATGAATCTTGCTGTTGGGCAGTGCGTCTAGCGCATTTTAAGAAACACATTAGTGGTAACGATTATGACTACGTCACTGACTTTGAATTGGTACTCAAAGGTTTAACAACAACTTCGCCTGGACTCTCAAAACGCTTAGAAGAAGATATCCCAAACTACCTGGCCAACCTTGATGACTAACCCAATGAAGGCTTTATTTGCGCTTGCGCTTACATTCACTTTTTCACTTAACACACTAGCCTCTCCCAATAGTATTATCGCCATTGTTAATGACGAACTCATTACCTTTGATGCTATTAGTGATGAAATCAAACCTTCCTTTACCAGGGCGCAAAAAATAGAACTGGTTGATAATCAAATTGACCTGATGTTGCAATTGGAAAAAATAAAAAAATTCGGCATCAAACCGAAGCTAAGCTCAGTTAATACCATGCTTAGTAATATTGCCTCACAAAACGGGCTAACTTTAACGCAATTACAAGCAAATAATCAATTTGATGAGATTGTTGATAATGTTTCTCAGCGTCTTTCGTTAAAAGGGTTGAAGCAATTTGTCCTACAAAAGGCTGATATCAACTTAACACAAGCAGAAATTGATACTGCTCTTGCTAAGAACCCTAGTAATTCAGATAATTTTAACAAGCAAATTAAAATCGCACAAATTGTGATTAGCTCTGTTGATCAAACGGATTCTTTATTACAGTCTAAAGACAGCTTAATTCAACAACTTTTAATCGAACTCAGTGACAAAATTAATGCCGGCACGTCGTTCTCTAGCTTGGCTAAGTTGCACTCTCAAGATCCATCTTATAAAAATGGTGGTGAGTCAGGATGGCTTGATGAAAATAGGCTACCTGTAGTATTCAAACAGCATTTATCCCAACTAAAGGCAGATGAGTTGTCTCCACCTTTCCAAACTCAACAAGGCTGGAGAGTTATTAAAATCATTGATAAACGCCGTGTGGATAATCACTTGATTGCAGTCAAATCAAAACTCATCCAATCAAAGAAAAATAGCTTCTTTAAAAATTGGGTAAATGAGCTAAGAAAAGGTGCTTATATAGAGATTTTTGATCACAAACTATAAGCGTACTACCCATGTCTAAATCAATTATTATCTTTGGGTTTCATGCCATCCAGGCACAGTTAGATTCTAATCCTGAATGCTTGCTCAAGGTATTAACACTAGATAATCGCAACGATAAACGCCTAAATACGTTAATCACTCAACTTGATCGTTTAGGCATTAATACACAGCAAGCCAACAAACAACAACTCGACAAACTTACCAAAAACCAAACACACCAAGGTATTGCTGCTGAAATATTACTACCCACCCTGCCTAATCTGGATGGCTTAATACATTATGTTGAAAAGCTTAGTAATAGCAGTTTGATATTAATATTAGATTCTATTCAAGACCCAAGAAACTTAGGCGCTTGTTTACGTAGTGCTAATGCTGCTGGTGTGGACTGTGTGGTCATTAATAAAGATGGTTCGGCGCCAATTAATGCATTGGTACACAAAACGTCAGCAGGTGCACTCAACCAACTTAAAATTTTTTCCGTGACCAATTTATCACGCACCATTAAAGCACTAAAAGAACATAATATTTGGGTAGTTGGATTAGATGGTGCAACAGATCAATCAATTTATCAAATTGACCTTACCACACCAACTGCAATTATCATGGGTGCCGAAGGCTCAGGCTTACGCTCGCTGACCAAAAAATCTTGCGACCAATTAGCGATGATCCCAATGCAAGGCAATGTAGAGAGTTTGAATGTTTCTGTTGCTACAGGTATTGCCTTATTTGAAGCTAGCAGACAGCGCAACCTTTAAACTATTGATATTAATTAAACTTAAGCCCTAAAAGCTTGATTTTTTTGGTAAAATTGTCAAGTTTTTAGCAATATCGATGAAACAAGGAATACCTGAGCAAATAAAGCTTTTTAAATTCGCCTCTAGATCATTAATCTTTTCACAAATTTATCAAGTGAAAGATTTTCCTAGAATTAGCGCTTTAGTCAGCAATCAAGACGCACCGGTCAGTGTTGAATTAAGTTTTAGCATTGAGAATAATAGAATTCCTTGTATTGCCGGTAAAATCGAACTGGATGTGGCACTCACCTGCCAACGTTGTTTAAATGAGGTCAGTGTTCATTTACAACCTAAATTTCAGCTTGCTTTTTTGCTAAATGAACAACAAGGTGAAGAGTTAGACTCTAGCTTTGAGACGATTCTAAATGCTGACGAAGAATTTTCGACTATAGAATTTATAACGGATGAAGTGTTAATATCCATCCCGATGATTCCCATGCATAAGCATGAGTGTGCATCGTACAAAGACACAACACCGATAAAAGAGCAAAAGCGTGAAAACCCTTTTGCTATATTAAAACAATTGAAAAACTCAACTAAGGAGTAAAAAAATGGCCGTACAAAAAAGTAGAAAAACCCCTTCAAAAAGAGGTATGCGTCGTTCACACAACGCACTAACTAGTCCAGCGTTATCTGAAGATCAAGAAACAGGTGAAATTCACTTACGTCACCATGTGACTGCTGATGGTTACTACCGTGGCAAAAAGGTCATTAATAAAGTTCAAGACATTCAGGAAGTAGAAGCTTAAGTCCTAATGACGATCAGGGTATCAATTGATGCCTCAGGGGGAGATCATGGGATACCAGTTACTATTACAGCTGGTCTTAAAGCCTTGGGTGCGTTTCAAGACTTACACCTAATTTTTGTAGGTGACGAGTCTGCTATTCAAGCAGAGCTCGCTAAACATTCATCCGCGCAAAAACTATCTAATCGATTTAATATTACTCACGCCAGTGAAGTGATTGCAATGAACGAATCTCCTTCAATCGCACTGCGTAAAAAGAAAGATTCATCAATGCGTGTTGCTATCAATCTAGTCAAAGACGAAACCGTTGACGCCTGTGTTAGTGCTGGCAATACCGGTGCACTAATGGCCATTTCACGCTTTGTATTAAAAACCATTAAAGGTATTGATCGCCCTGCTATTATGGGCCGTATGCCAACCATGACGGGCCATACCCACATGCTAGACCTTGGTGCAAATGTAGATTCTAAACCAGAATCTTTGGTTGAGTTTGCAGTGATGGGCTCTATTGCAGTTGAGCATACTGAAAACATCAACGCACCTAGTGTAGGCTTGCTTAACATTGGTGAAGAAGAGATGAAAGGCAATGACAACATTAAAAAAACAGCAGAACTACTTAAAGCCTCTAATTTAAATTATGTTGGCTTTATTGAAGGTGATGATATTTACAAAGGCACTGTTGATCTAGTGGTTTGCGATGGCTTCGAAGGTAATATTGCACTTAAAGCATCAGAGGGTGTGGCAGCAATGATGGGGCATTATCTAAAGCAGGCATTCACCAAAAATATTTTTACTAAAATTGTTGCTCTGATAGCAACGCCAGTTTTAAAAGATTTCAAATCCAGTTTAGACCCTGGAAAGTATAATGGTGCTAGCTTATTAGGCCTTCGTGGCATCGTGGTTAAAAGCCATGGTGGTGCCAACATCGATTCATTTTTCCAAGCAATTAAAGAAGCCTACCTTGAAGCGCACGCTAAAATCATTGAGAAGATCACCGCTCAGGTATCATTAGAATTAGAAAACCAACAAGGTAAAGGTAATGAGTAAATTTGCAAGAATAATTGGTACAGGTTCTTATTTACCACCTAAAGTAGTGACTAATGACGACTTATCCAAAACCATTGACACTTCTGATGAATGGATTACTAGCAGAACAGGCATTAAAGAAAGACGCATCGTTACCGATGAATCTACCTGTGATTTAGCCGCTATTGCCTCTAATAACGCACTTGAAATGGCAGGTATCGATGCCAGTGAATTAGACCTAATCATCCTTGCCACTACCACGCCAGATAAAATATTCCCAGCAACGGCAACCATGTTGCAAACGGCGATTGGTGCATCGTGTCCTGCTTTTGACCTTCAATCTGTTTGTGCAGGTTTTGTCTTTGCACTGACTACGGCTGAGCAATATATTAAAACCGGCGCAGCTAATAAAGTACTGGTCGTTGGTAGTGAAACCTTATCTCGCATTGTTGATTGGAATGACCGCTCGACGGCCATTCTTTTTGGTGATGGCGCTGGTGCCGTTGTGCTTAGTGGTAGTGAAGAAACCGGTATTCTACATTCAAAACTCTTTAGTGATGGTAATTACTTATCTTCATTACAAGTGAGCAATAACTATATCAATGAAACCGGCTTTATTAAAATGTCGGGCAATGAAGTCTTTAAGATTGCTGTTAGTCGTCTCTCTTCTTTAGCGGAAGAAACGCTTAAGGAATGCAATATGAATTCAGATGAGCTTGATTGGATGGTACCTCATCAAGCTAATATTCGTATTATTTCTGCAGTCGCTAAACGCATTAAAACCCCAATGGACAAAGTCATTGTTACCCTGGAAAAACACGGCAATACTTCAGCGGCTTCTATTCCATTAGCCTTAGATACAGCGGTGCGAGATGGTCGTATTCAAAAAGGTCACACCTTGTTATTTGAGGGTATTGGTGGTGGTTTTAGCTGGGGCAGTGTTTTAGTTAAATTCTAAAACTTTCTTGATTGTAATTGCTCAGTCAAATTATACAATTCATCTGCATCCACACTTAATTTCTCTAACTTTTTAAAAGCCTGTTGATACAGTTGCTGATAGGTTTTTGTTGCCTTATCTAAACCTAATAGCGCAGGATAAGTCGGTTTATTTTTATCAGCATCTGAATGCTGTTTTTTGCCTAATACACCTTCAGGGGTTAGTACATCTAAAACATCATCCTGAACTTGGTAAGCCAGGCCAATATCCTGCGCAAAGCCGTCTAATATCTGCCGATCTTCAGTACGACACTGGCTTGAAACCAAAGCGCCTAATTTAACCGAACAACTGAGTAATGCACCGGTTTTCTTTCGGTGCATGTTTTGTAAAGTTTCAATATCAATGATTTTTGAAACCACAGACAAATCAATTGACTGACCTTCGGCCATCTCAAAGGCTGCATGTGTGAGTGCTTGCAATAAAGCTATTCGCACCTCAGTTGATAAACCATCATCATTGGTTAACACCTCAAAGGCTAAGGCCTGTAAGCCATCACCCGCCAATATAGCCTGAGCCTCGCCAAATTGCTTATGACAAGCAGGTTGATTATGGCGTATATCATCATCATCCATCGCTGGTAAATCATCATGAATCAAAGAGTAAGCATGAATTAATTCCACAGCGCAAGCACTCGAATCGACTAAATCAAGATCTGCACCAAAAGTATTGGCCACAGCATAGGTTAAGATGGGTCGAAAACGCTTGCCGCCAGATAGCACACTATAACGCATGGCTTCGGTCAAGCTGCCTTGGCTCGATAAATATCCGTCTAGGTGTTGATTAACACGTTGAGTGTAGTCTTTAAAACTCATAAAATCGTCTTTAAAGTCAGTCTAACGGTTTTTGAGTTTGATAATCATCATCAGCACTTAACAATGCGATTTTTTGCTCCGCTTTGCTCAGTGCTGATTGGCATTGACGTGTTAACTGTACGCCTTGTTCGAAATACTTCAACGAGTCTTCCAGGCTTAAATCACCAGATTCCATGGTTTTTACAATGCTTTCCAATTCCAGCAAGCCTTTATTAAAATCAAATTTTTTTGTCATATTATCTTTCTCCGCCACCACCGGCTTTATTAAGTATTTTATCCATTAACCATGCTGGTAACAACCTCATTAATATGGCAAACAATTTGGTTGGAAAAGTCACATGATAATGAATCCTTGCTTGCTTGGCGCATAATGCGTGTTGTGCGCATTTTAATACTGCCGTTGCTGGCAAAGTAAAATCAGCTAATTCATCAGATTGCAAACGCTTAATCATTTTTTCATAATTTGATTTGTAATCACTATTGTCCATATCCACATGTTTCATAAATGCCTTATAGGCATTGATTCTAAATTTAGATTCAATGGGTCCTGGTTGAATTAAGGACAACTGCACATTGGTATTCGCCAACTCTAAGCGCAATGTGTTCACCAACCCTTCTATGGCAAATTTAGAGGCATTATAAGGCCCTCTAAAAGGCATTGCTACAAAACCCAATACCGAGCTTAAATAAATAATTCGACCTTCATTCTTTGACTTCATTTTTGGCAAAACCAAATTGGTGAGCTCGTGCCAACCAAATACATTGGTTTGAAATTGCTCTTCTAACGCTTGACGAGAAATATCTTCCAACGCCCCCACTTGCCCATAAGCGCCGTTATGAATCAAACCGTACAAATCATCCGTTTGTTCAAAAACAGCTTTAATTGCTGCATTAATAGACCGAGATGAGGACAAATCTAGCACAAAAGTATCAAAACCTTGTTGTTTGAGTTGCTCTACGTCTTTAATATCTCTGGCGGTAGCAAATACTCGATAACCCTCATGCTTTAAGCCTTGTGCTAAACACAGGCCAATCCCACTAGAGCAGCCCGTAATTAGGACTGATTTCATTGTTGTGCTTTAGTCCAAAATTTAGCCACATCCTCCAACTCAGGGTTGATACTTTGTGAGCGTAGTAATAAGAAGTCATAAGCCATTCTAAATCGTGGATTTTGTAATAAATCATCCACTTTCTTGGGGTGCATTTTTTCTAGTTTTGATTGCATTATCCAAATATCTTTAATTCTAGCAGTGAGCCACTTTGGTAATGAAACTTGCTTAATTTGATTGATAATTACTTCTTCAGAGGCTTGAGTCATTGCCAAATAAAATGAACGCTGTTTTTTCTTAATCATAACAAAGCGCTCATTTTGCGCTTGCCATAAAAAGACAGCAAACAAAAAAGCAGGGGTAACAGGCTTATTTTGTTTAATGCGTGCGGCCGTATTTAATAAGGCTTTTTTAATAAAATCATTTTTATGTGTTTGCTTAAACAAATGCTTTAATAAGCCGTATTTTTCCAATTGTTCATAAACTTCAAATGAATATTCATTATGAAACAACTTAATACATTCTTCATATAAACGCGCTGGAGAGATATTACTGAGTAACGGAGCTTGATCTAAAATACAATTTTTTACTTCATCACTAAGTTCGGCACCTAATTTTTCTCCAAAACGAACTGCCCTGATCATGCGTACAGGGTCTTCAGAAAAACGAAGTTTAGCCTCGCCAATAATATGAATCTCTCTCGCTTCAAGGTCTTTTAAACCACCAACATAATCAATCACTTCATGTTTGTGGATATCGTAATATAACGCATTAATGTTAAAATCTCGACGCACTACATCGTCTTCAAGATTACCGTAACAATTATCACGCACGATTACACCGCTCTTTGCTGTTTGCACCTGTCCTGATCGAAAAGTAGCCACCTCGATAAATTTACGAGCAGAAAACATCACATGCACTAAACGAAAACGTCGTCCAATTAAACGTGAGCGTTTAAACAGTTTGTGCACTTGTTCAGGCTTGGCATTAGTTGCTATATCAAAATCTTTAGGTTCTAAACCGAGCAACAAGTCTCGAACACAGCCACCCACTAAATACACCTCAAAACCAGCCTTATGAATGGTATTGACTACCTTTAGCGCGTCTTTGTCTAGGAATTTTTTGTCAAATTTTATACTTTGACGAATAGGTTTCATAAAATTATAAATGTTGAAGATTGACCACAGGTTGCTGAGTCCAGCCACTACGTTGATACTCGGCAATCACTTCAGTGTAAACACCACCACGCACATTAAAAATCGATTTTAAACGCATAAAACGAGGATTGGTTGCTGCCACTAAATCATCTAAAATTTGGTTAGTGACCGCCTCATGAAAAGTGCCCTCATCACGAAATGACCAAATATACATTTTTAAAGATTTAAGTTCAACACAGGCTTTGTCAGCAATATATTCCAAATGTAGCGTGGCAAAATCAGGCTGCCCTGTTTTTGGACACAAACAAGTGAACTCTGGCATATCGATTCTAATAACATAATCACGATCGGCATTAGGATTATCAAAAACTTCTAACTCTTTATTGGGCTTACTTGGCATTGGATACATCCTTAAATGAAAATTTATCGACTATTTTATCAAGATAATGGGTAAATTTTCCATGTCTATAAAAATAGAAAATTAAAATAAATAATAGCATGAGTACGTGCACCCACCATAACCCTACGATTGGGATTGAATCACCGCGCTCCAGGGTAGATTTGGCAATTAATAAAGCGTTGTTATATAAGATAAAGATAACCACGCCAATCAATACCCCTAAATTTTTACCACCTCTAGGTGAGGCTTTACCAAGCAAAATACCTAAAATGGATAAAATTAATACACTCAATGGTTGCGATAAACGCCATTGCAACTCAGCGGTGGCTTTAAGGTCATTAGAGCCTAGCAAATCTAGTGTCCCCTGCCCTTCAACCTTGCTGTAATTACTGGCAGATCTTTGCACTTCACCATCAATAATTTGCAAATCATACAAATCAAAATTGAGAATTTTTTTATTAGTTTCACCCGGGAATCCGTGATAACGTGTCCCTTCTTTTAAGCGTAAATACACACTACTAGTCGTTGCATCGGTGTATTTTTGAGCTTGTTTAGCTAATGTAATTATTGGCTCACCACCAGCTAAAGCATAAATGAAAATCTCTTCCATTGCTTGGTCGCTACCTTGATTGCTGTCTTTAACTTTAGAGGCATAAAAAACAATCTCACCATCTTTAAACTCTTGAAATTCACCTTGTTTAATGAATGAAAATTCTGAAGCATTCTCAGTGCGATCCATAATCATGCTTCTTTGTTGTTTAGACCATGGCACTGCAACCGTGGTTAAAAATAAAATAAACACAAAGATAGTTATTGTGATTGGCTGAATAAACACCATAAGGTGCTTGTCACCTAAACCGAGAGAGTTCATTACAATCGCTTCAGAACTTTTATACAGTTTGCTAACTGATAAGATAATCGCTAAAAATAGAGACAATGACAAAATCAGAGGGATGTCTCTAATCATTTTAAAGCCAATCAAAGGAAGCAAATCCACCACAGGAATGCCTTGTCTAAGGCTCTCCTTAATAACCAAGACCAGTTGATTTCCAAATACAACCAAACCAATCACAATAAACACGGCTGCCAATAATACCAATACATTACGCATTAAATATTTGGCAATAATTGTGTTAATCAAGCGCAAAGCTTGCTTAAAAATAGAGGCTGGCTTCATGACTTATAAGTATAAGCGAAGGCTTGCATTAAGGGGTTTTTTATTTCTTTTGTGACATTGATGAGAAGAACTCGTCATTGGTTTTGGTCAATTTCAAACGATCAATTAAAAATTCTGCCGCTTCTACTGTGTCCATCGGGTGCAAAATCTTACGCAAAATCCACATCTTCTGTAATTCTTTCTCATCGGTAATTAACTCTTCACGACGCGTACCAGAAGCATTAATATTAATGGCTGGGAAAATACGCTTTTCACTTAAGCGACGCTCAAGATGTAATTCCATATTACCGGTGCCTTTAAATTCTTGATAGATAACTTCATCCATCTTAGAGCCGGTATCAACTAGTGCAGTCGCAATAATAGTAATACTGCCGCCATTTTCAATATTTCTAGCTGCACCAAAAAATCTTTTTGGACGCTGTAATGCATTTGCATCAATACCACCGGTTAACACTTTACCCGAAGAAGGTGCAACGGTGTTATACGCTCTTGCAAGACGAGTAATAGAGTCAAGCAAGATAACAACATCCTTACCCTGCTCTGCGCGTCTTTTAGCTTTTTGAATCACCATTTCTGCCACTTGAACGTGGCGCTTTGCTGATTCATCAAAAGTTGAGGCAATCACTTCACCACGTACAGTGCGGGCCATTTCCGTTACTTCCTCAGGACGCTCATCAATCAACAATACAATGAGTTCACATTCTGGATGGTTGCGAGAGATTGAGGTAGCAATATTTTGCATAATCATGGTTTTACCGGCCTTAGGCGGTGCAACCAATAAACCCCTTTGCCCTTTACCAAAAGGAGAGACTAAATCAATAACTCGCGCTGTAATATCTTCAGTACCGCCATTACCAATCTCGAGCTTGATTCGTTCATCTGGATGAATAGGTGTTAATGAAGAAAATGGCACTCGATTTCTAACACTCTCTGGGTTTTCACCATTAACTTCAGATACTTGAACCAATGCAAAATATTTTTCCCCTTTCTTGGGTGCGCGAATTTTTCCCGCAACCAAATCACCCGTAGACAAATTAAAGCGTTTAATTTGATTGGGGGAAATATAAATATCATCAGCTCCTGAGGTGTAAGAATCGTCACTCGATCTTAAAAATCCATAGCCATCTTGCAATATATCAAGTGTACCATCGCCGATTACCTCTTCATTATTGGCTGCTTTAGCTTTGAGAATAATAAAAATAAGGGTTTGTTTTTTAGCGCGAGAAATATTTTCAGCACCTAAAGATTGTGCCAATTCTAATAATTCCTCTGGGGATGATTTTTTTAGTTCTGATAGTTTCATGGATTGTCCGATATGGATGAAAGGAGATGCTAACAAGAATGGCTAACATCGATGCGCTTAGCGCGAGATAATTTTTTTTAAATTAAAAGTTTGTTATAAAAAAATGATTCACTTTATTAGATGAATCGCCTATGTTTTAAATACTTGCGTCAATAAAAGCGCTTAATTCTGCTTTACTTAAAGCACCCATTTTGGTTGCCTCAACTGCGCCGTCTTTAATAATCAGCATTGTTGGAATGCCACGAACACCATATTTTGGCGGTGTTTGGTCATTTTCATCAACGTTAATTTTAGCAATGGTAATTTTGCCATCATATTCATCAGCAATTTCGTCTAATACTGGCGCTAACGCTTTACAAGGGCCACACCAAGGCGCCCAAAAATCTACCAAAACTGCTTGTGATGAATTAATAACATCGGCTTCAAATGAGCTATCCGTTACTATTTTAATTTTGTCATTCATATGTTTGTGTAATGTTTGTCTGAAAGGAATAAGTCACAGCAGAAGAGCTGTTGTTAGGCAAATTATATCGATTATTCACCCTTTGTGTTATTATTTTACAATTTTTCTTCCAATGTTTGTTTAAGAAGTCTTTCTTCTGCTGCACTCAAGGGTTGTTTTTTAGCGTTACTAATAAAGAAAATATCTTCCACGCGCTCACCCATGGTTGTAATTCTTGCATTTACTAAGTGAATACCAAGCTGATGAAAAATATAAGCAATATTAGACAACAGACCCTGCTTATCAATCACATTAATCTCAACTTTAGTTAAGTTCCATTTTTCATTATGAGAAAAAGCAATGTTCATTTTGTGATCAAAATGGCGATGTATTGATTTGTCACCCGCCTCTTTCACGCTTAAGGTCATTTGATCAAGCTCAGCCTCTATTTCTTGATTAAGGTTAATTTGTTCCAAGATATTATCTTGTAAAACACTAATGGTGTTGTAAGCCTTATGGTCTTTTGTAGTCAATATTTTTGCATCAACAATATCCAAGCCTAACTTCTCAATAATACTCACTAATTTACAAAATAAGCCTTTTGAATCATCACCATAAACAAAAATATCAACAACATTATGCTCAGACAAACGCGATACAACTCTAATTTTTTTATCTGTTGGTTTCATTACTAACCATAAATGCCACAAAATATCCTCTACTTCATAACGCAGGAAATAATCCTTAGGCAAGGTTAAAAATATTTGTTCAATTTGTTGAGTATCGTAACCTTGTTGATTAACGCCACTTAAAACTGATTGTTTAATTTGTTTAATTTGTTTAGCCATATTGGGTGGTTTAGTTATCCCACTCAACAAGTGCTCCTTGGTTTTATAAAACAATTTTCTCAATAATGAATCTTTCCAATTGTTCCACAAATCAACTTTAGTAGCGCGAATATCTGCCACTGTTAATAAATACAACAACTCTAAAAATTGCACCGAACCGACTGCTTTGGCAAATCGGTCAATCACTTCAAAATCTTCTAAATCTTGCTTTTGCGCTGTTTGTGACATGAGTAAATGCTGTTCAACCAGACCCGCTACCAACGTTATGTCATCAGCTCTTAATTGGTGATGTTTACAAAAAACTATAGCATCTTGAGCACCCAAGCTTGCATGGTCACCGCCACGACCTTTGGCAATATCGTGAAAAAGCCCTGCCAATAATAATAATTCTGGCTTGTTAATGGTTTTGGCAATCTCACTGCACAGTTCAAACTCTTTGGCAAATTCAGATACAAAAAAACGCCTCAAATTTCTAATTACAAATAACGTATGTTGATCTACCGTATAAGTATGAAATAAATCATATTGCATCAAGCCTGTAATCTGCCCAAATGATGGAATATAGTGCTCTAAAATACCGTAACGATTCATCAACTTTAACGCTTTATTAACTCCACGTTTTTGTTGTAACAACTCAATAAACAAGCGATTATTTTGGCGTTTCTTGTAATAATTTTCATCAATTAAATCTAAATCTAACTGCATTTGTCTGAGCGTTCCAGCATTAATACCACGCACATAATTGTGTTTAGCAATCAATAAGAAGATTTCAATAAAAGCGGTTGGGTGTTTTTTAAAAACTTCATCATTAGTAGCTTGAATATAGCCATAACTAATCACAAAATTCTCATTGAGATTTTGTGTGTGAAGTATTCGATCTTCCAACAGTTGTAGCAAGATATCATTCAAGCGCGATACTTTGGTTACCGTGCGATAATAATCTTTCATGAATTGCTCAACCGCCATAAAATCAGTGTCAATATAACCTAACATGCTGGCCAATTCTTTTTGATACTGAAAGGCAATTCTGTCTTCTCGACGTTTGGCAATTACGTGCAAGGCGAAACGCACTTTCCACAAAAACAATTGACCTTGTTTCAATAAGTCATATTCACACTCGCTCAAGTAAGATTTATCAACCAAATCAGATAAAAGGTTGACATCAAAATACCATTTTGCCACCCAAGCAACCGTTTGAATATCTCTCAAACCACCCGGACTTTCTTTTAAATTAGGCTCAAGGTTATAGGCTGTATTTGAATAATTGAGATGACGATTATGCTGTTCTTTTTGTTTTTCAACTAAAAATGACTGAGACGACCAATTGCTCGACTTAATCATCGATTTCATCTTTAGAAACAAAGTATTGTTACCAACCAATAATCGAGATTCTAATAAATTAGTAACAACACTTAGATCATTAATTTCTATCTCACAGTCATTAATATCACGTGTTGCATGGCCTACTTCTAAACCCACATCCCATAAGAAGGTTAAAAAACTAGAAACACTTTTTTGGTGCTGATCATGTGTGCCGTTTGGAATTAAAATCAATAAATCAATATCAGAATACAGGTGTAATTCGCCTCGACCAAAACCGCCGACAGCCACCAAACATAATTTAGGATCAATCTCAAATGTTTGCCAAATATCTTTTAAAAGCGCATCAACACCATTACTACGGGCTAGCACTATTGACTCTACTGAGTCAGGATCTTTTAAAAAATCAGCTTCAAGTGATTGTTGTAATGTTTGATATTGAGTTTTAAATTGCTCTAAATTCATAACTCAAATGATAACTGATTAATTCGAATGTTGAGCAATATAATCAAGCGCCAAATTAAGGCGGGCCAAGGTTCTTTCCTTGCCAACAAGCTCAGCCACTACATCAATACTGCCTGCATTACCTGTGCCACTGAGCGCCAACCTAAAAGGTTGACCAACTTTGCCAAAACCAACACCCTGCTCATCACATACCGTTTTTACAATATCGTGAATCGCTGTACTCGACCAATCTTCTAGTTGTGAATAATGATCAATTAAAGCTTTAATGATTGGCTCAGCTGCAGGTTTAAACTGCTTGCTAGCGGATTTTTCGTCAAACCGATCAAAATCTTGATAAAACATTTTCATGCTTTCAGCCATTTCAACCAAAGTTTTACTGCGCTCTCTGAGTGCATCAATCACTCTGGTGACATCAGGGCCGTTACTAACATCAATTGCTTGATTATTAAGATGCCAATCAAGCTGCTCAATCAAATGCGTCATATCAGCGGTTTTTATGTATTCTTGGTTAAGCCATAATAATTTATCTTGGTTAAAACTACCTGGTGCTTTATTAACATCTTTTAGATCAAATAATCGAATCATTTCATCAATAGAAAACACTTCCTGATCACCATGTGACCAACCCAAACGCACCAAATAATTTAACAAGGCTTCTGGCAAAAATCCAGCATCACGATACGCCATTACGCTCACCGCACCATGGCGCTTAGAAAGTCTTGCACCATCACCACCCAAAATCATCGGCAAGTGTGCAAAGGTTGGTAGATCCCAACCAAGCGCTTCATATAAATTGATTTGCCTAGGGGTATTGTTAATATGGTCATCACCACGAATCACGCAGTCAATCTCCATATCATGATCATCCACCACCACAGTCAAATTGTAAGTGGGTGTACCATCACTACGTGCAATAATCAAATCATCGAGCTCTTTGTTGTGTACGCTAATCTCGCCCTTGACCAAATCTGAAAATACCACATTACCCTCGACTGGATTACGAAAACGCACCACGCCAGCAGTTAGATTCTTATGTTGGCAATGGCCGTCATATTTGGCTTTTTCACCCTTGGCCATTAATTCATCACGCAGGGTTTGTAGGCGTTCTTGCGAACATTCGCAATAATAAGCTTTGTCTTCTTCTAAAAGCTGTTGAATCACAACCTTGTATCGATCAAATCGATCAGTTTGATAATAAGGGCCCTCGTCATGATCTAATCCTAGCCATTTCATGCCATCCAAGATCGCATCAACTGAGGCTTGGGTAGAGCGCTCTCGATCTGTATCTTCAATACGCAAGATAAATTGACCTTGCTCTTTTCTGGCCCACAACCAAGCAAATAATGCTGTTCTAGCGCCACCAACATGTAAGTAGCCTGTTGGAGAAGGGGCGAATCTTGACTTCATTACCTTAAGAAACCTTTTCAGCTTTAACGTACCAAGCTTGTGCTTTTTCAGTATCTTTTGGCACTTCCTTTCCGTCTTCATAGAGCATACCCAGGGCATACATTGCACCTGGTAAGCCAAAATCGGCTGCTTTTTCAAACCACTCAATGGCTTTATTAATATCTTTTTCTACACCCTCGCCGGTCATATAAGCCACGCCAATCATGTGATGTGCAATAACATGGCCTTGTTCAGCCGCATGAATAAAGTTCTCAAGGCCTAAAGGTTGGTTTTCAACCAAACCCAAACCATTCATTTGCATCATGCCTAAACGCCATAATGATTCTGCATCACCTTGAGCAGCCAGTGGTGCTAATAACTGGTAAGCCATAGAAAAATTTTTCGAATCAAAAGCGGCTATACCACTGTGTAAATCTGCTGAGAAAGCATCGGTTTCGTTAGAATTAGGCATTGTTGTTTATATTTAAAAATAGAATAATTTTACACGGTTATAATGTATTTTTAAACCTTCAAACAACCTCAATAGTAGTATGGAATTCAACCAACAAGAATCTGAACAAAATTCTATTATTTCTGTTGAAGATTCCCAAATTAAATTGGCACATGCCACACTAAAGACCCCTTGTTTTATCTCACCCAAATATTTCACAGAAACCAAAATAACCAATTTAGATAACTTAGATAAAATTTCACTTTTTCCGCTAAGCTCTCAAGATGATATTGATATACTCATCATTGGCACAGGAAGCATGACTCAGTTCTTACGCCCTAAACAACAAATAGCAATTCAACAAATGGGTATTGGCGTCGAATGTATGAATAGTGAGTCTGCTTGCCGAAGTTTTAACTTATTATTATCTGACATTCGACGCGTTGGATTACTACTGTTATGACACGCACGCTATTTGGAAAAATTCGTCATTTTTGGCATTACTTTAAAATGGATACGCCGCTATTCTTACTATTGATTGTCATTAGTTCATTTGGCTTAATTGTGCTTTATAGTGCTTCTGCTAACTCAACAACCTTGCTTTATAAACAGATTACACACTTCACACTGGCCTTTGGCGTGATGCTGGTGATTGCACAAATACCGCCTTACCTTTTCCGTCGTTATTCGCCCTATCTTATGTTGTTTGGTATTTTTTTATTAACCCTTGTGCTACTATTTGGCTCTAGTAGTGGTGGTGCCCAGCGCTGGCTCGATTTAGGGTTTGTACGTTTTCAGCCTTCTGAATTAATGAAAGTCATTGTGCCGATTGCTATCGCCTCTATCCTTAGTGAAAAAACCCTACCACCCAAACCACTGCCTATATTGATTTCTATTATCGCTATTATTGCCATTGTTTTGCTAATTGCCAAACAGCCCGATTTAGGCACTTCATTGCTCATTGGTGCTAGTGGTGTTTATGTGTTATTTTTCTCAGGTGTTCGTATTCAATTAATTAAATACAATAATTGGCTAAATTTTGGTTTGATAAGTACCTTAATTGGTAGTGGTGGTTATATCGCTTGGAACTACCTACTAATGGCTTATCAAAAAAAACGCATTCTCACGCTAATTGACCCAAGCTCTGATCCGCTCGGTGCAGGTTATCATATTTTACAATCTAAAATCGCTATTGGTTCTGGTGGCTTGTTAGGCAAGGGTATCGAACAAGGTTCGCAATCTCAACTTAACTTTTTACCTGAGCACACTACCGACTTCATCTTTGCTGTGATTGCTGAAGAATTAGGCTTCTTAGGCGTGCTACTACTTTTGTCTATTTATGGTCTTATTATTTATCGCTGTTTTATTATTTCTTTTGAATCAGAAGATACTTTTTCTAAATTACTTGGTGCCAGTCTAACTCTAATTTTCTTTACTTATATTTTTGTTAATATCGGCATGGTGTCGGGCTTACTACCTGTGGTTGGCGTACCCCTGCCTTTAATCAGCTATGGTGGATCTTCACTCATTACTCTAATGAGTGGCTTTGGTATTATTATGTCTATCCGAAAACACAAAACACCAAGTTATCTTTCCCAGCTGTAAAAAATGTTACGATTATTAGCCTTATCACTACTGTTACTCTCATCAACCATATCGGCTAAAACATTACCTGCCACACAGTTTAAATCCACTCAAAACTTTATCAATAAAATGGTGAAAGAACACCGTTTTAATAAAAACGAATTAATGCTTATTTTTTCCAAAATCGAATTAACGATAGCGGATAAATCCAAGGAAAAAATCAAGAAAAAGAAAAAACCAAAAAGTAAGACAATGGCTTGGGATAAATACAAAAGCTTGTTTCTCACCGAAACGCGCATTCAAAACGGGGTGAAATTTTGGAATGACAATCTCGATACTTTAAAGCGAGCTGAAACCACTTACAACGTACCAATCGAAATTATGGTTGCTATTCTTGGCATAGAAACCAGTTATGGTCATAATAAAGGCACACACCCTACGTTTGAAACTTTGGTGAAACGCGCCTTTGGTAATTACCGACGACGTAATTTTTACAAAAAAGAGCTTGAATCTTTCTTGCTTATGTCGCGTGAAAACGCCATACCAGTACTCGCTATTAAGGGCTCATATGCGGGTGCAATGGGCTATCCACAATTTATTGCTAGCTCGTACCGTCATTACGCGGTTGATTTTAATCAAGACGGAAAAATTGATTTATTTTCAGATCCAATTGATGCCATCGGCTCCATTGCCAATTATTTTGACAAACACCAATGGCACGACTTTGGCGAGATCGCACGTCCTATTTCATTATCAAGTACGCATTTAAAATACGCCAAACGCTCTACCAACAAGCCCAAGAAAAATACGCAATATTGGCGCAACAAAGGTTTGAGTATTGACTCAGACATTCCTAATAAAACCAAACTCGCCTTCATTCGCTTGCCGCAACAAAAAATTGACGAAACCTGGCTCACTTTTTGGAATTTCTATGTGCTAACCCGTTATAATCACGATAACAGATATGCCATGGCTGCTTATCAATTATCAGAAAAAATAAAACAACAATTCAATCAAAATAATCACTAAAAATATATGAAATATCAATTACTTATAAAGAAAATATCAACCTTATTTATTGTCGCAATTAGCATCACTTCGCTTAACCTTCAAGCCGCTATTTTTATCACCCCAAAACAACCTTCCATCAATGCAGCCTCATACGCTGTACTTGACTATAACTCGGGTGCTATTATTGCCTCAAACAAGCCCCATGAAAAGCGTGCACCAGCCAGCTTAACCAAGTTAATGACAGCTTATGTGGTTTTCCAACTCATTCAAGATGGCAGAGCAAGCTTAGAAGATGATGTAAAAATTAGTGAAAAAGCCTGGAAAACCATGGGTTCAAAAAGTTTTGTTGAAGTGGGAAAAACCATCAAACTTAAGATTTTACTTAAAGGCATGATTATCCAATCAGGTAATGATGCTGCCGTTGCTCTAGCAGAGCACATTGCTGGTACAGAAGGTACTTTTACCGCTTACATGAATAAATACGCGCAAGGGCTTGGCATGGATAACACTCGCTTTGAAAATGCCTCTGGTCTCGACTATAAAGATCAGCACACCACAGCGTTTGACATGGCTAAATTAGCTTCCGCCACCATTAAAGATTTCCCAGAATTCTATCCTTGGTACAGCGAAAAAGAGTTCACTTACCATGATATTAAACAACGCAATCGTAACAAACTCTTATGGAGTGACAAAACAGTTGATGGCCTAAAAACTGGCTTTACCAAAAAAGCAGGCTATAACTTAGTCGCAAGCGCTAATCGCATGGATATGCGCCTAATCTCTGTGGTATTAGGTTCAACTAGTGTTGAAGCACGTACCGCACAAACACAAAAAATTCTTGACTATGGCTTTCGTTTTTTCGAGACTAAAAATATTGGCGCTATCACCAAGAGTGTACCAATCAGCAACTCTACCAAAGACGAAATAAAAGTCGGTCTTCAAAACTCAAAAGCAATCACGCTAGCGCGTGGTCAATACAAATTATCTCAACAAGCGATTGAGTTAAACGCCGGACTCTCTGCACCCATCAAAAAAGGGGATAGTATCGGCCATTTAGTCATTAAATTTGAAGGTAAAAACCTTGCAAAACTGCCACTTGTTGCACTTGAAGATGCGCCGGAAGCTGGATTCTTTAGTCAAATTTGGAACTGGATATTATCCCTACTAGGGCTTTAATGGTCTATCTTAACGGCAATTTTATTGCAAAAAACAAAGCCTCTATTTCCGTTATGGATAGAGGCTTTTTATTTGGTGATGGCGTCTATGAAGTCATCCCTGTTTATCAGGGCAAAATATTCCGCCTAACCGAGCATTTAGATCGCCTGCAAAATAGCCTGGATTCAATACAAATCACCAATCCTTATTCTCATGATGAGTGGCAATCCATTCTAACTAAGCTAAGTGACTTTTCGTCTGCATTAGATCAATCACTTTATCTGCAAATTACCCGTGGTGCTGATACCCAACGTAAACACAACTTTGATACTTTGACACCAACCGTGTATATCGAAACCAGCCCACTCATCGCTAAAACGAAATCTCAATTAGAAAATGGTTTTTCTGCCATGACCCGAGAAGACATTCGTTGGCATCGATGCGATATCAAAGCCACCTCATTATTAGCCAATATTCTCTACGCACAAGAAGCCAAACAACATCAAGTTGAAGAGATGATTTTATCTCGCAATCATCAGATTACCGAAGGTGCCACTTCTAATGTGTTTATGCTAAAAGATAACACCTTATTCACACACCCTACTGGCCCTAATATTCTTTCAGGTATCACCCGTGATTTAGTCATCAGTAGTGCCAAAGCTTGCAAGCTCAATGTACAAGAAACGCCATTTTCATTAGATGATATTCAACAGGCTGACGGATTGTGGATCTCAAGTTCAACACGCGAGATTATGCCCATCACTTTGCTAGATGATCAACCCATTAACCAAGGCGTTATTCACCCAGCCTGGTCATGTGTATTTGATTATTACCAACAACTCAAAAATGACTGATCAACGCCTAGACTTACTCACTGATTGGCTAGAGACTTTTTTTGGTGATGAAAATTTTGTTATCACCACAGCCAGCGATGATGCCAGCTTTCGTCGTTATTTTAGAATTGAGCGTGATAATACTTGCTTTATTGCTATGGATGCACCGCCTTCAAAAGAAAACTGCGAGCCCTTTATTCGTATCGCCAAGCATCTAATTACGGGTGGTGTTCATGCCCCAAAAATTATCGAAACTAATTTAGAACTGGGCTTTTTACTGCTAGAAGATTTAGGCAATCAAACCTTTTTAAACGCCCAACAAAAAAACTTTGAACTTCAGCATTACAAAAATGCCATTGATGTTCTCATTAATATTCAATCACTAGAAATTGAAGCTGTCAATATTCCTAACTATGATGCTGCATTATTAACAACAGAAATGCAACTACTGATTGATTGGTATTTGCCAGTACTCAGTAGCGAGCACCACACTCAATTACAAACAATTTTTGCTTTATTAAGTGATAACGCACTAAACACTGATCAAGTCTTTGTCCATCGTGATTACCATTCACGCAACTTAATGCTATTAGAAAATAACGAATTGGGCGTCATTGACTTTCAAGATGCAGTGGTTGGATCCAATACTTACGATTTAGTTTCACTGCTTAAAGACGCCTACTTTGAGCTCAAACCAACCGAGGTGCAAGTCTTGCTTGTCTATTTTTATGAGCAAGCTAATATCCAAAACCCTTTTGCCAAATTTGAAAAACAATTTGATCTCATGGGCTTGCAACGCCACCTTAAAGTATTAGGCATATTTAAACGCTTGTCACTTCGTGATGGCAAACACCAGTATCTAGCAGATATCCCGCTAGTGGCTAAATATGTGCTTGCTATTGCTAATAAATACCCAGAACTAAAGTCACTCAGTAATATTCTTGAATTAGCCAACCACCAAACCCACGCCATGATTCTAGCCGCAGGTCGTGGCCAGCGCATGATGCCACTCACGGCAAATACACCAAAACCTTTAATCAAGGTTAAAAACACCACACTTATAGAGCATTCAATCAACGCGCTTAAGCAAGCTAAAATCACCAATATCGTCATCAACACTTCGTATTTAGGCGAGCAACTAATTACACATCTAGGTGATGGCTCTAAGTTTGGGGTTCGTATTAATTATAGCGATGAATCGGCGGGTGCATTAGAAACGGCTGGCGGTATTATCAAAGCCCTGCCACTCTTAGGTGACAAACCCTTTGTTGTGATTAACTCCGATGTGTTGTGCGATTATGATTTATCCAAACTCACGCTACCGATTGGGTCACTTGCACATTTGGTGCTGATTGACAATCCACCTCACAATCCAAATGGTGATTTCTCATTGGTGAACAACCATCAAGTTACCAATGTTCATGGTCAGTCTTACACTTTTTCAGGTATTGGCATTTACCATCCAGACTTGTTCAAATCACACTTAGAGTTTGAGCAAAAATTACCGCTCTACCCCATTCTTAAAGAAGCCATCGCCAACGGCCAACTGAGTGGTGAGTATCATAACGGCTACTGGCAAGATGTCGGTACACCTGATCGTTTAAAACAAGCTAACAATTCTTAAATAGAAAGCAGATATAAATGTAAAATAGTTTTTGGTAGTGCTAAGGGTGCGCCGACAATGAATGGTTATGAACTCCGCCAGGTCCGGAAGGAAGCAACGGTAATAATTTTTTCATGTGTTGGATGTTATTCTTGGTGCTGCCACTTTTATTTAAAGTAAACTATTTTAATGAGTCAACATTATCAAGTTTTAGCCCGTAAATATCGCCCTCACACTTTCAGTGAAATGGTGGGTCAAACACACACAGTCAAAACACTCATTAACGCACTTGATGCTGATAGCTTACACCATGCTTTTTTGTTTACCGGTACGCGTGGTGTCGGCAAAACCACCATTGCTCGCATATTCGCCAAATCTATCAATTGTGAAGCTGGTGTTAGCTCTAAACCTTGTGGAAAATGCCCTACTTGTATTGAAATTGACCAAGGTCAATCGGTTGACTTAATTGAACTAGATGCTGCTTCGCACACAGGTGTGGATAACATGCGCGTTATTTTAGAAAATGCGCAGTACATGCCGACTAAAAATCGCTACAAGATTTACCTGATTGACGAAGTGCACATGCTCTCAAAAAGTAGTTTTAATGCACTGCTAAAAACCTTGGAAGAGCCGCCAGAACACATTAAATTTTTGCTGGCAACCACTGATCCACAAAAACTACCGGTCACTATCTTGTCTCGTTGTTTGCAATTTACCTTGCAAAAACTCACGCATGAAGAAATCCTAGGTCAGCTGAAATTTATTATGGAGGCTGAAGGTCTTGAATATGAAGAGTTGGCCCTAGGTCAGATTGCCGATTTTGGCAATGGCTCTATGCGCGACGCACTAAGCTTGCTCGACCAGTCTATCTCTTATGGCAATGGCACAGTGATGAGTAAAGACATTAAGGCTATGCTTGGCCTGGTACATCATGATGATATTCTTTCCTTGGCGACTCATTTGTTTAATCAAGATGCTGAAGCCGTGATTAACTTTGTTAAAGAGTTATCTCATAAAGGTGAAGATTTAAGCCATGCGCTTAAAGATCTTACCAGTCTTTTTCATCAAATATCGATTGCGCAGATTATTGACAATACGCAAATTTCTAACGATATTAAAGCCTTGGCGACGCAAATTTCTAATCAAGATTTACAGTTGTTTTATCATATGGCAATTAACGGCTCTAAAGACATGCCGCTTGCGCCGAGTGAACAAATTGGCTTTGAAATGACGCTACTCAGAATGTTGGCATTTCATAGTCAAACTGAAGTTTTAGCAGAAAAAAAAACACCTAAATTAGCCGAAAAACCTAAAGCCAAGACAACACCTAAAGCCAAACCGCCGGTAGAGTCTAAGCCAAAAAACCTTAAGAAAACCAAACAAGATACACCGAAAGAAACGCTTAATATTAGCTCGCAACAACAATGGGAAGATCTGACTAAGTCACTCAAATTTAATACGGCATCTCGCATGCTACTAAAAAATACTTTGCTTGATAGTGCCGATAATCAGACTTTAATACTCAATCTGGATGAGCAGTTTTCAAACTTACTGACCGATAATATTCAACGTGCAATCCAAACTGTATTACAAGAAAATTTTGGCAAGTTTACACTTCAAATTAACTTAACCAAGCTTACAACGCAAACCTTGGCACAAAAAGAAACACAGGCCAACAATGAAAAAATGGCCGCCATGCAAAAAACCTTTATGAAAGATGAAGGTGTACAAAAATTACAACAAACCTTTAACGCAAAGGTTGATATCAATAGTATTAAGGAGATAGGAAATGTTTAAAGGCGGAATGGCTAGCATGATGCAAAAAGCCCAAAAAATGCAAGAAGACATGCAACAAGCTCAAGCAGAAATCAAAAACCTAACGGCGACTGGCAAAGCCGCCGGTGGTGCAGTGCAAGTAACTATTAATGGTGAGCATCAAGCCACCAACCTTCAAATTGATGAAGGTGTCATGGATGATAAAGACATGCTAGAGGATTTAATTCTTACTGCTATTAACGACGCTACCAAGCAAATCGCTGACGAATCAGCTACCAAAATGAAAAGTGCGACTGGTGGTATGAAGTTGCCTGGTGGTATGAACCTACCCTTCTAATGATTGAAAAACTAAACAAAACCTTTTGTGCGCTACCTGGTGTTGGTAGCAAAACTGCACAACGCTTTGTTTACCATCTATTAGAACGTGATCGAGAAGGTGGATTCGAACTGGCTAAGGCTTTGGTTGATGCTATGGAGCATGTTAAGCACTGCTCATCATGCCGCACACTTAGTGAAAAAAATATTTGCAATATTTGTGCTAATACTGTGCGTGACTCATCACAACTTTGTATTGTTGAAACCCCAACTGATATTCATGCCATTGAACAAAGTGGTGTTTACAAGGGCAAGTATTTTGTTCTTAGTGGTTACCTCTCTCCTATTGATGGCATCGGTGCTGCTGAGCTTGGTTTAGATGAACTAGAGCAAAAACTACGTGATCTAAAAGTGGAAGAAATTATCTTGGCCACTAACGCTACGGTTGAAGGTGAGGTTACTGCTCATTACATCAGTAATATGGCAAAGCAATTTGATGTTCAAATCACCCGTATTGCTCATGGCATTCCGATTGGTGGCGAACTTGAATATGCCGATATTAACACCATTGCTCATGCCCTATCCGGTCGTAAGAATTACGATTAGAATTTCTTAGATAGTAACTCTATCTCATATCCATCAGGGTCTTTTAAAAACCCGACAATGGTTGTACCAGCACTCATTGGCCCTGCTTCGCGTATGACCTGTGCACCTTTTGATTTCGCCATCTCAACGGCTTTGTAGACATCTTCGACATTAATGGCAATATGGCCAAAACCTGTGCCCACTTCATAACTATCTTTACCCCAATTGTAAGTAAGCTCAAGCGCCGGGTTTTCTGATTCTGGGCCATAGCCCAAAAATGCTAAGGTAAATTCCCCTTTGGGATATTCTTTTTGACGCAACAAGCTCATCCCTAAAACTTCAGTATAAAACGCAATGGATTTGTCTAAATCCCCAACTCGTAGCATTGTATGCAAAATTCTCATTGTAACTCGTTATAATCCAAATACTCATCATTATAAACACCAAACGAATGACAGACACACTTAGCCATTGGGATAAGGTTTACCAAAGTAAGGACCATACTCAAGTCAGCTGGCATCAGAATCACGCCACTCTATCGTTCGACTGGATATTGGCATATACAGACAAAAATGCTAATATTATTGATGTCGGTTCTGGTGTATCTATACTGGCTGATAATTTGCTTGATGAAGGCTACACTCATTTATCACTATTAGAGTTGTCTTCTACCGCTATTCAAGCCACTAAAGAACGTCTAAAAAGTTACTCTAATAGAGTTAATTTCTATAATGAAAATATCCTAAATTTTCAATCTAATTCTCAGTTCGACTTATGGCATGATCGTGCGGTTTTTCATTTTTTAACCGATGAAAAAGATCAGCAAACTTACCTTAATAAGCTCAATCAATATCTCAAACCTCAAGGCTATTTTTTACTAGCAACCTTTGCGCCAACAGGCCCTAAACAATGTTCAGAGTTAGATATTGTGCAATACGATAAGGATAAAATAGTACAGTTACTAGGGGGTGGATTTACACTGATTAAAACCACGTCTGAAACTCATCCACATCCAAACGGTAGCACGCAAGACTTCAATTATTTTTTATTTCAAAAACTTTAAAGAATATCTTGCAGAATAATTTTGTCAGCACGTAATTCTTGCTGAACATTATCCTCATCCATAAAGATTAAATACTCTGCACTTATTTTGGTAATAATGTCTTTAGGTTGTATGGTTTGAGTTCTACCATCAATATTGACTTGTATTGATTGACCACGCATAATCGCTAACTCATAAATACTATGGGTCTCACAAGATATTCTTTGATAATCGCTCATGGTGTTTTAATCAGTAAAAGCTTGTTTTCTCGGGTCATGGATTTAATCTCGTATTCTCGTTTGGAGGCCGCACTTCTATCTTTGGCGTTTTCTTGATATGCCAATTCACAAGGGCCATTAGCTCGGGTGTATTTAGCACCGCCTACCAATTCACCATTATGCTGTTTGATGCGCTTTTCTAAATGATTGGTAATACCGCAATATAGACTATTGTCATTACAACGTAATAGATAAACAACCCAAAGGTTCTCGTTTGCCATTTATATCAACACTAAAGTGAGTTATGAGCATTCTATCTTAAAATTGTTATAAACTAAGTGCATGTTAAAGTTATTCATTTGCCTATTTTTTCTAATTGCAAAAAGCACTTATGCCTCTGATATCGACCAAAGAGTCTTAATTGATGGTGAAGTCTTATACACTGAAGAGTGTCAAAAATGCCATGACAATAGTTTAGTACCTATTAGTGATGGCACTTCCATGAAATCATTGGATGACATCAGATGGCAAATATCCACCTGTGTTGGTGCCTTGGGTATTTTTTGGATGCCTATTGACGAAGAAGATGTGGCGCAATATTTAAATCATGATTTCTTCCACTTTGAAAATACGCCACAACCTGATAGCTAAAGCATTTTATTTCTATACTTGCTGGATGATTTCATTGGTATAATTGCACAGTTTTATCCATCTTTATACGTTAATGGAAAAGACTTACAATCCAGAACAAATTGAAGCGAAATACCGCTCACTTTGGGAAGACAAAAATCTATTTTCTTCCGATTCAAATTCCACTAGCGAAAACGCCTATTGCATCATGCTGCCGCCACCTAATGTAACGGGAAGCTTACACATGGGTCATGCATTTCAACACACGATCATGGATGTGCTTACACGTTACCATCGTGGCAAGGGTGAGCAAACACTTTGGCAGCCAGGTACAGACCATGCAGGTATTGCTACACAAATGGTGGTTGAGCGCCAACTCGCCGCACAAGACATTACTCGTCATGACGTTGGTCGTGAAAAATTTATTGAAAAGATTTGGGATTGGAAAGAACATTCCGGAGGTACGATTACTTCGCAAATGCGTCGATTAGGTGCTTCAGTTGATTGGGAAAGAGAGCGCTTTACCATGGACGAGGGTCTCTCAGATGCTGTGCATAAAGTCTTTATTCAGCTTTACAATGAAGGCTTAATCTATCGTGGCAAGCGATTGGTTAACTGGGATCCTGTCTTACACACGGCCGTATCTGATCTTGAAGTAATTAGTACAGAAGAGCAAGGCTCGCTTTGGCACATGCGCTACCCTATCACTGATACGAATGAGATCATGGTCGTGGCCACTACGCGCCCTGAAACCATGCTTGGTGATAGTGCAGTTGCAGTTCATCCAGAAGATAAGCGCTATACACATTTGATTGGCAAAACCATTGACTTACCACTCACTGATCGAAAAATAACCATTATCGCTGATGATTATGTTGACATGGAATTTGGTACCGGTTGTGTAAAAATTACCCCTGCTCATGACTTTAATGACTATGAAATGGGCCAGCGTCATAACTTAGACGTCATCAACATCCTAACTGATGATGCCAAAATTAACGACACCGTTAAAAGTGCTTATGCTGGTATGGATCGATTTGATGCGCGTAAACAAATGGTTAAAGATTTAGATGACCAGGGCTTACTAGAAAAAATTGAACCGCATACTTTGATGGTGCCTCGTGGTGATAGAACTCACTCAGTGATTGAACCTTATATGACTGACCAATGGTTTGTTAAAGTTGCGCCGTTAGCCAAGCCTGCGATTGATGCGGTGAAAAATGGCGATATTCGTTTCATCCCAGAAAACTGGAATAAAACTTATTTCAACTGGATGGATAACATCCAAGACTGGTGTATTTCTAGGCAAATCTGGTGGGGGCATCGTATCCCTGCTTGGTATGACAATGATGGCAATATTTATGTCGCAGATTCACTAGAAGAGGCACAAGCACAAGCTGGTGAAGGTGTGGCGCTTAGACAAGATGAGGATGTATTAGACACGTGGTTCTCTTCTGCTTTATGGCCGTTCTCAACCCTAGGCTGGCCAGAAAAAACCCCGCAGTTATCACGCTTTTATCCAACCAATGTTTTAGTCACAGGATTTGATATTATCTTCTTCTGGGTGGCTCGTATGATTATGTTTGGGCTTAAATTTGCCGGCGATGTGCCATTTAAAGACATCTACATTACTGGTCTAATCAAAGATGGACAAGGACAAAAGATGTCTAAGTCTAAAGGTAATGTACTTGATCCAATCGATTTAATTGACGGCATTAGTCTAGATGATTTACTGGTTAAAAGAACCCAAGGCATGATGCAGCCAGAGATGGCAAAGAAAATTAAAAAACAAACACAAGGTGAATTCCCAGATGGTATTCCTTCATTCGGCACCGATGCGCTTAGATTTACCTTTGCAGCACTGGCTTCATTTGGCCGTGATATAAAGTTTGATCTTAAACGTGTTGAGGGTTATCGTAATTTTTGTAATAAATTATGGAACGCTTCTCGCTTTGTATTGATGAAGCTTGAGGGTGACAATATTGACACTAAAGCCAGTTTATCTACTTCAGATGAGTGGATTCTGTCACGCTTACAAGCGACTAAGTTAAATGTTGAAAAGCACTTAAAAGACTACCGTCTTGACTTGATGAGTCACGAATTATACGAATTTGTATGGCATGATTATTGTGATTGGTATTTAGAACTATCCAAGCCCTTATTGGCAGATGATAAAACTAAGGCCGGCACACAGGCAACACTATTAAAAGTATTGAATGAGATTTTGACCTTGTTACACCCAATCATTCCATTTATTACCGAAGAGATTTACGGGCAATGTTGCGCACTTACAGGCAAGGATAGTGAAAGTTTAATGACTCAGGCCTACCCTGAGATCGAAAATGATTTAATCTCTACTAAAGCCGAAGAAGAGGTGCAATGGTTACAAACCTTTATTTTGGGCATTCGTCAAATCCGTGGTGAAATGAATATTCCACCTTCAAAGCCTCTGCCTTGTTTTGTGCAAAATATCAATGATAGCGACCAGCATTGTTTAAATACTCACTCACAGGTGTTAAACAGTTTGGCCAAGTTGGAAAATATTAGCCAGCTTAATGCTAATGATGAAGCGCCAGAATCAGCCACAGCGCTAGTCGGTGAAATGAAAGTGCTGATTCCATTAGCTGGGCTGATTGACAAGGAACAAGAGGCAGCTCGACTTAATAAGGAAATCGAGAAATTAAACAAACAAAGAGCGCAATTTGCAGGTAAGCTTAACAACGAGAAGTTTGTCAGTGGCGCACCTGAAGCCGTGGTTAATAAAGAAAAAGAAAAACTGGCTTCGGTTGAAAATTCCATTGCTGATTTATCCACACAATTGGAGAAAATAGCCAAACTATGAAGTTAAGTCACTTTTTATTTAGTTCACTATTATTAACACATTCATTGGCGAATGCGCAGTCGTATGTGTACGTCACAGATATGGTTGACATTCCAATGCGCTCAAGCAACAAGATTGAACGAGATCCGCCAAACCTACTAAAAATGCTACCTTCTGGCGCCAAATTAGAAATATTATCTACTGAAAATGGCTGGACCAAAGTTAAGTACGAAAAAACCATTGGTTGGATGATTTCTCGATATTTAACTTCTAAAGCACCTGCACAAGCACAGCTTGAAAAACTAAGACAAACTTATAACGCCAACAAGTTACTCATTGCCAAGCAAAGCAAAAGAAACACTGAACTTGAAACGCAAGTTCAAGCATTGAAAAATAAAAACACACTGCTTTCTGTGCAAACAAGTAAGTCAAAAGCCGAAAAAGAGCACGTTGAACAAGTTTATAAAGATGCACTCAAACTTGAACACAACAATGAAAAACTCAAAACAGAAGCGCTGCAACTAAAAACTGAAGTTCAACTATTGCAAAACAACAATACTGCCGGCCAAGAGTCCAGCTCTAGAAACTGGTTTATCGTTGGCGCATTAGTTTTATTTTTTGGATTTATCATGGGCTTTGTCTTTCCAAGGCGTTCGAATCAAAGGAGATTTTAAAATGAACCTACTCAAAACCGCACTAACATTTGACGATGTACTCTTGGTGCCCGCACACTCAACAACCATGCCAAAGGAAGTTAGCTTAAAAACGCAACTGACTAAAAACATCACACTTAATACACCGATTTTATCAGCGGCAATGGATACAGTCACTGAAGCCAGATTGGCTATTGCTATCGCTCAGGAAGGTGGTATTGGCATTATTCATAAGAATATGTCAGTTGAACAACAGGCTAATGAGGTACGTGACGTTAAGCGTTTTGAATCAGGCATTATTAAAGATCCTATTAGTATTTCACCTAAAGCCACCATTAAAGATATTTTTGAAATGCAGCAGCGACATAATATTTCTGCCCTGCCAGTGGTTGATGGTAATACCATTGTTGGTTTAGTCACTGGCCGTGATGTTCGATTTGAAACTCGACTAGATGAAGTTGTCGAAAATGTCATGACACCGCAAGACAAACTTATTACTGTGGCTGAAGGCACTAATATGGCAGATGTGCGAGCCCTATTACAACAACACCGTATTGAGCGTGTGATCATCACCAACGATCAATTTGATCTACTGGGTATGATCACGGTTAGAGATATTCAAAAATCTAGTGATTTTCCAAATGCTTGTAAAGATGATGCTGAACAACTACGTGTTGGTGCAGCCGTTGGTGTTGCAGCTGGTACCGGTGAGCGTATCGATGCATTGGTTGAAGCCGGTGTTGATGTGATTGTGATTGATACAGCACATGGTCATTCTCAAGGTGTACTTGATCGAGTAACAAAAACCAAGGCTAAACATCCTAATTTAAATATTATTGCTGGCAATATTGCTACCGGTGCAGCAGCGCTTGATCTGGTTAAAGCGGGTGCAGACTGTGTTAAAGTTGGTATTGGCCCAGGCAGTATTTGCACCACGCGTATTGTTGCTGGTGTCGGTGTACCACAAATTACAGCTATCTCAGATGTGGCTGATGCACTAAAAGGTACTGGCATACCGTTGATTGCTGATGGTGGTATTCGCTACTCAGGTGATATTTCTAAAGCCTTTGCTGCAGGTGCTTACTGCGTCATGCTTGGCTCAATGCTAGCAGGTACTGAGGAATCACCAGGTGAAGTAGAGCTTTACCAAGGTCGATCATACAAATCGTACCGCGGTATGGGCTCTATTGGTGCTATGAATCAAGCGCATGGATCCTCTGATCGTTATTTTCAGTCAGACTCTAAGGCAGACAAGTTAGTACCGGAAGGTGTTGAAGGTCGCGTGCCATTCAAAGGCTCTGTACGACCTATCATCCACCAAATGATCGGTGGTGTTAGATCATCGATGGGTTATACTGGTTGTGAAACGCTAGACAAAATGCGTACCGAAACGGCGTTTGTACAAGTCACCTCGGCAGGTATGGTGGAGTCGCATGTGCATGATGTTAGTATCACTAAAGAAGCGCCAAACTATCACCAATAACAACTAAATTTCACATAAAGAAATTTCTGATATGCAACTGATCGATCGATACCAAAATTCTGGCTATGAGGCGGTTGCTGATGGTGTCATGGATTTCTTTGAGCGACGCCAAGATCTGCAGCGCCCAGGTGTGGCGGTAGCGATGCGGAGCCGGCCAAGGTTTCAACAGACATCAGCCTCGTGGCACTCAACCGCTCTGACCCTGAGAAATTCGCGCTCGCAGATCTGATCGTACGGGGTGTCTCAGCAGGACTAGAGCGCTACCTGCAAGAGCGACCACTATTTCGCCAGGTCTGCCCGGATCAGGAGTTGTTTGTAATGCCTATATTCAACCTACAACGTTACGCTCCCGGTGAGGGATTCCGCCAGTGGCACTGCGACTGGACGATTAGTGATGAAGCCACCGAGCCAGGAAATCGCGTGTTAGCTTGGATCCTCTACTGTGATTCTGTGGAAGAGGCTGGCACAGAGTTTCACTGGCAGAATCATCATGAAGTTGCAGAGCGAGGAAAGTTGGTAATCTTTCCTGCTTCCCCCTCTCACATTCATCGTGGTCGGGTGAATAACAAACTCAACAAAACGATCGCCACTGGCTGGATTAATGCCGGTACGCGTGAAGGCTTTTTAAAGCGTCTAGCTCGTTAAATAAAGCTACCGGAGGGCGTTAAAAGTTCGTATACCATTTCAAGACTTGATGTTCTAAAACAACATATCTAAATAAATACCCCTAGTTTCTTTACTCATTTTTCTGTTGGCAACAAAATCAACATGTGTTTCTAAATCACCATTTTCAAGCTTTTTTCGATTTAGTTCAATACCAAATAATAACTGTATGCCATTTGGCAACATTGAATTGCGTACATCTATTATTTGATTAGTATTATCAGGATTTAACGCCAAAAAATCATCCGAAAACCACCGGAATCGCTCTACATCTTTTGCCGATTGAGAATGCTCTGGAAGATATGAAATATCTCGCTCAATATCTAATTTTTGAATAGAATCACCTTTAATAAACTGCCTATCCCACAACAACTTAACCGCATCTACATAATAGCGTCCATCATATTCATAAATCATTTTCCATACATGACGATTACCAAAACTGGGTTTAACAAGTAAACGCTCTGTTGTGTGACCGCGCTGCTGTGCTAATATTGTAAGTGACTGTTCAGCACGCTGCTGTTGCACAAGCCCAAAACTTAAAAACAAAACACTATAAATAAGTGCAATCCTAGCGTAACGTGCTGTTTGATGATAAGCTGATAAAATAACTAAAATAAGCAGTGGCAATGTTAATAAAGGGTCAATAATAGAAACTGTATCCCAAGCAAATCGTTCATTAGAAAACGGCCATAATAGCTGTGTGCCGTAAGACGTATTCGCATCTAAAAATCCATGTACTGCATAGCCAAGAAAGGAAAACAGATACACTTGAAAGAAAGACAACTTAACTTTTGACCATCGGCGATTAAACCAAAAATAATAAAACACTAATGCGCATACAAGAGCACCCAACGGAATAAACGCAATAGAATGCGTGAATTGCCTATGGAAATCTAAAAATAGTAACGGGTCCGTCTCAGAACGTATAAGCACATCCAAATCAGCTGCCATTCCTGCCAAAGCACCAATTATCATAGTACTTAATTGGTTTGACTTTTTTCCAGCTACCGATTGTGACAAAGTCGCGCCTAGTACTGCATGAGAAAGAGGATCCATAAATTTAAACTTAGTTATCAGTCATAATAAAATGCTTAATTACTCAATACTAGATCAAAGGTAAAATTTAACATATTAAATATATTTTAACTAGGCAATGATTCATTTTGGAAAAATATCTGAGCAAGAATTTCTAGCTGACTATTGGCAGAAAAAGCCACTGCTAATTAAGCAAGCAATTCCTAATTTTATCTCGCCTGTTGCGCCTGATGAATTGGCCGGATTATCACTTGAAGAAGAGTTTGAATCACGACTAATTACCGGCTCAACAATTGATAACCAATGGTCACTAACTAATGGACCATTTTCTGAAGATACTTTTTCCAAACTACCTGAACAAGATTGGACATTACTAGTGCAAGGGGTAGATCGATTTGTGGATGAGATCTATGATCTAATAAAACATTTTGATTTTATCCCTCGTTGGCGTTTTGATGATGTGATGATTTCATACGCCGCTAAAGGTGGTAGTGTTGGACCACACTTTGATTATTACGATGTTTTCTTGCTACAAGGCAGTGGCAGACGTCGCTGGCATATCAGCAGTAAGCATTGTGAGTTGGATAACTACCTAGACGATGTGCCGCTTAGAATTATGAATACTTTCGAGGCAGAACATGTGTGGGATGTCGAACCTGGAGATGTTCTATATGTACCACCCAAAGTGGCGCATCATGGCGTAAGTTTAGATGATGAGTGCACTACTTTATCGTTTGGTTATCGCGCTTATTCAAAACAAGAATTATTTGAATCGATTGATCAGCAATCTAGTGATAGAAATCAATACTATCAAGACCCTATTTGGGAAAACCAAAATACGCCAGCATTGATACCCAGCTCAGCCATCAATCAGGCACAAAAAATACTCAATATTAACACAGAAGAATTTGCTTGCTTTGTTACCCAATTAGATACGCTAGATGTGCAATTATTACAGTACTTTGAAGTTGATGAATTTGATAAAAACGCACATTATCAATTACATCCAAGTTGTAAGATTGCCTATCTTTTAGAGGGTGAAACACTTAAAGTGTTTATTAATGGTGAGCAGTTCGATACACAAGCATTTGAGACTCAAACTATGGTTCAATTTTGCAATAATCGTACAATTAATGCAGATCAATATCCAGAACTTACTATCCACCTATTTAAGAAAAATTTAGTCGTCATAATTGATTGATTTTAGGGATAATAACTCTCGTTTTATGACTTAAATTTCTGCCTTAAGTTTTATCTAAAACGTATTTTGTAATAGTCGAAATGTGTTTCAAATAAAGCTTATCCAATTCAGATCATGGAACGCCTTTTATAAACCCGCAATAGTCAAAAAACTTACTACGTGAAGAATTGTCTATTTATCTTACGGAGGATTTTTCATGGAAATGAATATCGTTAAAAAAAGCTTTGCCATGGGCAAGCACACAATTACTTTAGAAACTGGCCGTATCGCTAGACAAGCACACGGTGCGGTACTAGCAAGTATGGACGACACACAAGTATTAGTGACTGTAGTTGCTTCTAAAGAAACGCAGCCTGGTCAAGATTTCTTTCCATTGTCGGTAGATTACGTAGAAAAAACTTACGCTGCTGGCAAGATCCCCGGTGGATTTTTAAAGCGTGAAGCAAGAGCAACTGAAAAAGAAACGCTAACTTGTCGTTTGATTGACCGCCCTATTCGCCCATTATTTCCAGCTGGTTTTGTAAATGAAGTACAAGTTATTATTACGGTTATTTCAGCCAACTCTGAAGTTGACCCAGATATGATTGCAATGCTAGGTGTGTCTGCAGCACTTTCAATCTCTGGTGTTCCATTTAATGGTCCAATCGGTGGTGCACGTGTGGGCTATATAGATGGCCAATACACGCTTAACCCAACTTACTCGGAACTAAAGAAATCTGATTTAGACATGGTCGTTGCTGGTACAGATGAAGCGGTATTAATGGTTGAATCAGAAGCATCTGAATTATCTGAAGAGGTTATGCTGGGTGCGGTAATGTACGCACATGAACAATTCCAGGTGGCAATCACCAATATTGCTGAGTTTGCTGCCGAAGTTGGTACTGAACAGTGGGATTGGAAAGCACCAGTAACAAATGAAGCTTTACTGGGCGACATTCAGTCACAGTTTGGCGCACAAATTAACGACGCCTACCAAATCAAAGAAAAGATGGATCGCTACGCTAAAGTAGGTGAAATTAAAGCTGCCGCACTTGAAGGTTTAGTCGGAGATGACGAAGATGGTTATTCAGCTGATGAAGTCTCTCAATACTTCAAGAAAGTTGAAAAATCAACTGTGCGCGAGCGTATCTTAAACAATGATCCACGTATTGATGGTCGTGACAATGAGACTGTTCGAGAGCTAGCGATTGAAACAGGTGTGTTAGCTAACACACATGGATCTGCTCTATTTACACGTGGTGAAACTCAAGCCTTGGTGGTTACAACAATTGGCTCAAAGCGTGAAGCACAGTTGATTGAAAAATTAGAAGCTTCTGAGCGTCAAAATGACTACTTCTTGTTACATTACAACTTCCCACCATACTCTGTAGGTGAAACAGGTCGTATGGGTGGTTCGGGCCGTCGTGAAATTGGTCATGGTCGTTTAGCGCGTCGTGGTATTGCTGCTTGCCTACCAACAATTACAGAGTTTCCATACACGATACGTGTGGTTTCTGAAATTACAGAATCTAATGGCTCTTCGTCAATGGCCAGCGTATGTGGTTCATCATTATCATTGATGGATGCTGGTGTGCCAATTAAGGCGCCAATTGCCGGTATCGCAATGGGTCTAGTTAAAGAAGGTGATAGATTTACTGTATTAACCGACATCTTAGGTGATGAAGATCACTTGGGCGATATGGACTTTAAAGTAGCGGGCACTTCACGTGGTATCAACGCTTTACAAATGGATATTAAAATCCAGGGCATTACCAAAGAGATTATGAGCATTGCGTTAAAGCAAGCAAAAGATGCAAGACTCAATATCTTAGGTCAAATGAATCAAGTCATTTGCGAACCTAACATATCGGGTACTAACGCACCAAAAACAACCGTTCTTAAAATCAATACAGACAAAATTAGGGATCTTATCGGCAAAGGTGGCGAGACCATTAAAGGCATTATTTCAGCCTCGGGTGCTAATGTCGATGTCAACGATGCGGGTGAAGTTAATATTTTTGCCGGCAATCAAGAGGCTTTTGATAAAGCCGTACAAATGGTTAAAGAAATTACTGCTTCACCTGAAGTAGATAAAGTCTACGCAGGTACAGTCATGAAAATTGTTGAATTTGGCGCATTTGTCAACATCATGCCTAACCAAGATGGCTTGCTACATATTTCTGAAATCGCTCACGAGCGTGTTGAGAAAGTAGAAAACCACTTGAAAGAAGGTGATGAAATTGATGTTAAGGTGATAGGCTTAGATAGAGGTCGTATCAAACTGTCTCGTAAAGTACTTTTAGATAAATAAAACATCTGGATATCTTTCTAATTAAAGCCACCTTAACGGTGGCTTTTTTATAATTACTTAACATGTCAATCTACTTAGTTTTTTTATCCGTTGTTGCCATTTGGTCAACCACACCACTTGCGATTCAATGGTCAACATTAGGCTCAGATTTTAATTTCGCTGTCGCCTCTAGAATGGTGATTGGGTTAGGTATTTGCCTACTACTATTACTGATAAAACAACAAAAATTAAACACCAGTAAGATTGCCATCAGTAACTACATCTATGCAGGGCTTGGTATATTTGTGACCATGAGTTTGGTTTATTATTCTTCTCAGAGTATTCCTTCTGGCATTATCTCGGTTGTATTTGGACTTACGCCAATTATTACCGGTGTGTTTGCTCTATTATTACTCAAAGAGTCCTTCTTTAAATTTCATAAAATAGCAGGATTATTACTGGGCTTAGTTGGATTGATTGTTATCTTTAAGCAAACATTAAGTATTTCAACTGAAATGATAGCAGGATTATTAGCCGTTACTTTCGCAATGGCTTTTCAATCCTTTATCTCGGTTAAACTTAAACAAGTTAACGCTTCTATTTCTGCACTAGAAACAACCACTGGGGCACTTATTGTTAGTGTGCCATTGTTTATTTTAAGCTGGGCTTTGACCGAAGGTGTTATCCCAACAACGACATTTAAAGCCGCTTTATCCATTGGTTATTTAGCACTATTCGGCTCAGTGATTGGCTTTATGTCGTACTACTATTTAATTCGACATACCAGTGTAAGAGTGGTTGGTATTGTGCCACTCATTACGCCAATATTCGCATTACTACTAGGTGCAAACCTTAATAATGAAACCCTAACAAGCGCTCAACTAAGCGGTATCATTCTTGTACTAATCGGATTGAGTTATTACGAATATGGTGGTAAATTTAACAAGGATAAAGCATGAGTGAAAAACTAATCGAGCTAGAAGAAAAATTTGCCTTTCTTGATCACACAATCGAAGAGCTTAATAAAGTTGTTTTTCGTCAAATGCAGAAGATTGACGAATTAGAAGAAATGATCAAACACTTGTCAGAAAAAATAGATCAGCTTAAAGATAATTCAAAATCTGGCGCTCAGATAACCAACGATAGACCGCCACATTATTAGCGCATTATCTTCTATCTAAAACAGGGGATTCAAACTTTAACCCTTCCCAGCCATAAGTCATAAAATTACGAATATTTCCGTGAGAATCACTCTCAGGCGTATTGAGTACATCTTGATAATATTGACCAAAACAATGCAGTGTCTCTAGTTGTGAGAGTTGATGAATGGCAGCAAAACAAAATAACTTAGCACTACCTTGGTTTTCATCAGCAGTATTTTCAACCTCACCATTAGTGAAGCCAGCTGGCGTGTAGTTGTAATCATCGTCAATCAGCGCAATTAAGTCCTCAAACTTCATTCTTGCACCTGATCTTAGTATTTCTAAATACTCTTCTTGTGTCATTGTCATTCTTTCCCCCTATTTAAGAATTATCCCTACACCGTCATTGGGTTTGGCTTATCTATATTTATACCGTATTTTTCAATTGCTTGTACAACAACTGAAGCATCCATCTCGCCTTCGTCAACCAAAGCCTTAAGAGCGGCAACAGTCACATAATTTGCATCAACTTCAAAGAAGTCTCTAAGTGCCTCACGTGAATCAGAACGACCAAAACCATCCGTACCTAGTACTTCATAGCGGCCTGGAATATACTTACGCACTTGCTCAGCATAATTACGCATATAGTCAGTGGTTGCAATCACCGGGCCTTTAGCACCTGCTAAACATTGGGTAATATAAGGAATTTTTGGCTCGTCTGTACTAAAACGATTAACTCGATCAACCGCTTGTGCTTCACGCGTGAGTTCATTAAAACTAGTCACTGACCAAATATTAGACTTAACCTTCCAGTCATCCGAAAGCATTTGTGCAGCTTTTTCAACTTCTCTTAAAATCGTACCACAACCCATTAACTGTACTTGCTTGTCACCAGTACCCACTTCTTTCAGCGGATAAATACCCTTAATAATCCCCTCTTCCGTACCTGCTGGCATTTCAGGATGTGTGTAGAGCTCATTCATGGTGGTAATGTAATAGAAAATATTTTCATGTTTTTCATACATCCTAAACAAACCACTACGAATAATAACCGCCAACTCGTAAGCGTAAGTCGGATCATAAGAAACACAGTTTGGAATAGTGTTAGCCACCAAATGTGAATCACCATCTTGATGTTGTAAGCCTTCACCATTTAACGTGGTTCGACCTGCTGTACCGCCAATCAAGAAACCTTTGGCTTGCATATCACCTGCTGCCCAAGCCAAGTCACCTACACGCTGGAAGCCAAACTTAGAGTAGTAAATGTAGAATGGAATCATGGTGGTATTGTGCGTTGCATAAGCCGTTGCCGCAGCAATCCAATCAGAGATTGCACCTGCCTCATTAATACCTTCTTGCAATACCTGACCTTTAATATCTTCTTTATACCACATGACTTTATCAGAATCTTCTGGTTGGTAGAGCTGACCGGAAGCTGAGTAAATACCGAGCTGTCTGAACAAACCCTCCATACCGAATGTACGCGCCTCATCTGGAATAATTGGCACTATTTTAGGGCCGAGTTGTTTATCACGAACTAACAAAGTCATGACTCGGTTAAGTGCCATGGTGGTGGACATTTCACGCTCACCACTGGATTCTAATAAAGCTTTAAACACCTCTAATTCTGGTGCTTTCAAATCTTCTAATTCAAACGAGCGCACAGGTAAAGATCCGCCTAGTGCCTTACGTCTAGCATTCATATAAGTCATTTCTTCGCTATCAGGTGCTGGCTTGTAAAAATTAAGCTCTTTAACATCAGCATCTGTCACCGGCACATCAAAGCGTTTAGCAAAAATATCAACCTGCTCTAAACCTAATTTCTTTTGTGAGTGCGTGGTATTTTGACCTTCTCCTGCTTCACCCATGCCATAACCTTTAACAGTTTTAGCTAGAATAACCGTTGGCTTGTCGCTACATTCTTTAGCAGCATGATAAGCTTGAAATACTTTATAAGGGTCATGACCACCACGATTTAGATGATAAATCTCATCATCGCTCATATGCTCAACCATCGCCAATAATTCAGGATATTTGCCAAAGAAATGCTTACGTACATAAGCACCGTCTTTAGCTTTATAAGCCTGATACTCACCATCCACTACTTCTTCCATGCGCTTTCTAAGTAGGCCGTCAGTGTCTTTAGCAAGTAACTCATCCCACTTACCACCCCAAATTACCTTGATTACATTCCAGCCTGCGCCACGGAACATACCTTCAAGCTCTTGAATAATCTTACCGTTACCGCGTACTGGGCCATCTAAACGCTGCAAGTTACAGTTAATTACAAATACTAAATTGTCTAATTTCTCACGGCCCGCCATCGAAATAGCGCCGAGTGATTCCGGCTCATCGGTTTCACCATCGCCTAAATAAGCCCAAACCGTACGTTTGTCAGTTTGCTGAATTTCACGATGATGAAGATACTTCATAAAACGCGCTTGATAAATCGCCATGATCGGCCCTAGGCCCATCGATACCGTTGGGAACTGCCAAAAATCTGGCATCAGCCACGGGTGTGGGTACGAGCTCAAACCATCTTTACCCGCCTCTTGACGGAACAACAACATTTGTTCTTCAGTAATACGCCCTTCTAAATAAGCTCTAGAATAAATGCCTGGAGAAATATGCCCCTGGAAGAAGATTAAATCAGCACCTTGATCAGCGTCAGGGCCACGATAAAAATGGTTAAAAGCAACCTCGTATAAAGTCGCCGATGAAGCAAATGAGGCAATATGCCCACCTAACTCATAAGGCAACTGGTTAGCCTTAACCACCATCACCATTGCATTCCAACGAATAATCGCTGAAATCTTCTCTTCGATCTCAGCGTTAATCGGTGTTTCAATCTCTTTGTCTAAGGCGATACTATTTAAATACGATGTATTAACACCCGTTGGTAAATCCATACCCTCATGATGCGCCATATCCATGAGCTGATTTAATAGGAATTTTGCACGGTCATCGCCTTCGACTTTAGCGACAGATTTAAAGGCTTCTAGCCATTCTTGGGTTTCTAATGGATCGATATCTTGATTTGGCATAATAAACGAAATTTGTTTATAAAAATAGATCGATTATCCCAAATTTACAGCGCTTTGAAAGCCTACTTTACAAAATATTTTGTCAACAAAAGTGCACTGATAAATCCTGTTATTCCAAAGCTGATTTGCCACAATTCATTTTCAGAATCTAAGCCTAATCCAATATAGCTGCCAATAAATAGCGCCAAGATTGGAAAAATATAAAGCATAAAAGCACGTGAGAATAATTCAGCCGATGAAATCTCTAAAGTTACAAAATCACCAACAGCTACACCACTTTGAATCGGTTTATTAAACACCGAATAATGATCAAAATAATTAGCCAAAATACCCGTACCACAACCACCACTAGCCGAGCAACTATGACACCCACCTGAGCGATTTACTTTAAGCGTCATGGTTTCGTTTTCAAGTGCAATTACTTCAAATTGTTCTTTCATTTAATGTACTCTTTGTGATTAAAATAAACCATTTATTTGAATTCATTTTATCACTATGCCTATTTCACAATCTATTTTTAAAGCTTACGATATTCGTGGCATTGTTGAGCAAGAGCTCACTCCTGAAGCAGTCAAACTAATCGGTCTTGCCATTGGTAGTGAATCCATCGCCAAAGGCGAGCGAGGTATTGTGGTTGGGCGCGATGGACGCCTCAGTGGATTAACGCTAATGGATGCGCTAAAATCTGGCCTAAAAGCAAGTGGTTGTCATATTGTTGATATTGGCATGGTACCTACCCCACTGGTATATTACGGCACGTATACCAAAGCCGCCACCTCAGGGGTGATGATTACCGGCTCACACAACCCACCTGAATACAATGGTTTTAAAATTATGATTGCCGGCGAAACTCTTTCAGGTGATCGTATCCAAGAACTCTATCAACGTATTGTTAATAATGATTTTAATACGGGTCATGGTACTTCAACCAAAGTTGATATCGAACAAGATTATATTGATCGTATCAAATCAGACATCAAACTCGACAAACCACTCAACATTGTTGTGGATGCAGGTAATGGTGTTGCTGGCAATATTGCGCCTAAACTTTTTGAACAACTCGGTGCCAAAGTCACTAAGCTATTTTGTTTAGTTGATGGTACCTTCCCTAACCATCATCCTGATCCTTCAAAATTGCATAATCTTGAAGATATTATCAAAGAAGTAATAGATACCGGTGCAGACATGGGTTTTGCCTTTGATGGTGATGGCGACCGACTCGGCCTCATTGACAATAAAGGTAATGTTATTTGGGCAGACCGCCAAATGATTCTGTACTCAAGAGACATTCTTGAACGCAATAAAGGCGCCAAAATTGTATTTGATGTGAAGTGCTCTTCTTTACTACCAAAAGACATTGCTGAACATGGCGGTGATCCAATTATGTCGCGTACAGGTCACAGTTTTATCAAAGCCAAACTTAAAGAAACCGGTGCTGCACTCGGTGGTGAAATGAGCGGCCATATTTTCTTTAAAGAACGTTGGTATGGCTTTGACGATGCACTTTACACCGGTGCAAGATTATTAGAAATTATGTCAAAAACCGACAAAACTTGCGCAGAAGTTTTTGCCGATTTACCTGATAGCATCAACACGCCTGAGATTAATATTCATTTTGATGAGCAAGGCGATCAATTTAAAGCCATGGATAAATTGGCTGAAAACGTCAATTTTGAAGGGGCTAACATTATCACCATTGATGGTGTACGAGTAGATTATCCTAACGGCTGGGGTCTGGTTCGCCCTTCTAATACTACACCATGCTTAGTATTACGATTTGAGGCAGACAATCAAAAAACTCTAGAAGAAATTCAAATAAAATTCAGAACTTGGCTAGGAAATAACGATATTTCTACCAAAGACTTCTGATTTACAAAATTTCTGAAATTTTTTACCTTTGCAACAGGCCTTGCCCTTGTGCCCATTTACTGGGTGCATTACATCGAATATCCTTATAAAAATAGAAAAAATAGGGTGTTTTCAACCTAAAAACGCCTTATTTATTCTTTTTTACAGCGAGATTTGGTTTATTCGTAAAATTTGCTAAATTTTGAAGTAATATCATATTCTTTATCTTTGTAAACAAATAACAGATTGTTTGCATGAAGCATTAATCTTTTTGCACCAATCAACTCAATCCTCTTTTCATCTGACAATATCTTTCTTAAATATTCATCAGCTATCTGATCATCAACACCATAGATTGGATCACCTAAGATTGTATGCCCGATCGAATCTAAATGCACTCTTATTTGATGCTGTCTGCCAGTAATGGGTATGGCTTCAACCAAGGTTGTGTCATCTTGTTTGTTAAACTTCAGTGGCTTAATGTGGGTTGTTGACGCTTTTCCAGATTCGTTATCACACGTCATTTTGATATTGATACTGCCTGTTGATTTTGATATCGGCGCATCAATTGTAATATTATCTTGCAAATGGCCTTTTACCAAGGCTAAATATGACTTTTCGTATTGTCTATTTTCAAACATGGTTTTTAAGATTCTGCTTGCATGCTTGTTTTTAGCGACTAATACTAAGCCTGATGTTTCAGCATCAATACGGTGTGCTAAATCTGCTTGTTCACCAAAATGATGCCTAATTTCATCCAGTAAACAATATTCAGTAGTTTTTCGTGTTGGATGGACCATTACCCCTGACGGCTTATCAAATACAGCAAAATCTTGCACTTCAAACATAGGTTTTAAGCCTCTTGTGTGGCCTTCAAATACAGCTACTTGTATATATTCACCTTTTAAGATTTGTCCATTTTTAAGGATGTTTCCTTGGTCATCAAACACTCTATTTTTAGACAAAAGTTTTTGTGATACAGGCGATGATAATTTAGCCTCGTCCAATAAAAATTGTTGGACTTTTTTGCCTTTAACAGTGTTGTATTTTTTAAATAAAAACGGCATATTTATACCAATTCAAAGGGCGAATTTTTAGATGACCAGTGAAGCCAAACCCAAGAAAGCCACAAAACCAATGACATCAGTAATCGTGGTAAGAATGACACCACCTGCAAGGGCTGGATCGATTTTGAACTTGATGAGTAGTGAGGGTAAGTATGCGCCAGAAAAAGCAGCAAAAATTAAATTAACAATAACAGCCAAAGCAATCACAAGACTGAGCATCACATCTTCAAACCAGAAGTAAGTCGCTAGTGCAATAACAACCGACCACACAATACCATTTAAAAAACCAATGGCTACTTCTTTGTTCATTAGTACTTTAAGGTTGGAGGCGGTTATCCTACCGGTGGCAATACCGCGCGTAACCAAAATTAAGGTTTGGGTACCGGCAATACCGCCCATAGAAGCGACCACTGGCATCAAAATAGCTAAGGCGATTTTCTCTTGCAATGTCGCTTCAAATAATCCGATAAAAAATACCGCGATAAAGACGGTAATTAAATTAACACCAAGCCAAATACTGCGACGCTTAGAGCTTTGCATCACAGGTGCAAATACATCTTCTTCTTCGTCCAAACCCGCCATTGACATCACCGAGTGTTCTGCTTCATCACGAATCACGTCAACCACATCGTCAATAGTAATACGACCAATGAGTTGATTGTTTTCATCAATTACCGGTGCTGAAATCAAATTACGCTGCTCAAACAAATGCGCCACTTCTTTTTCAGGCATGTCTGCAGGGATAGGCTTAAGCATCTTGTTAATCAGTGGATTAATATTTTGCTCTGCTTCATTGGTTAGCAAAGTAGAAATATGAATCGAGCCTAAATATTTATAAGAACGATCAACCACAAACACCTTGTCAGTATCATTTGGCATTTCTTTTAATAAGCGCAAATAACGAATCACAGTACGCACATTTACATCATCACGCACTGTAATGATATCGATATTCATAAGCCCACCTGCTGAATCTTCAGGATAAGATAAAACGTGCTTTAAATGGTCTCGATGCTTGTGGTCTAATGTTAGAAGTAGATTGTGTAATGCTGATTCTGGTAGCTCTGGCACAATATCTGCCAAATCATCCATGTCTAGGCCTTCGGTGGCTTTTACAATAGAATCAACATCCATTTCATTGAGAAGTTGAGACTGAACATCTTCACTAAGATCTTTAAGAATATCACCTTGTGTGCCTGGATCAATATTAACCCAAAGCTTAGTTCTGTCTTTGGGTGAGACACCTTCTAATAGGCGAGCAATTTCAGCCGAATGTAAGTTGGCAAGTTGAGCGGTGGCTTCTTCATACAAAGAAGCCTCCAGAGACGTCATTAGTTTCTGGAGGCAAACTTCGAAAGAAGTGTTTTCAACTTCTGACATTGAATTAATGTTCCTTTTTTTAAACCCAGGGCTTACCCTAGGTTAGTCAACCCTTAGTTTTTTCTATGGTCGTTTAATTTTTCTTTGTGCTTTTTAATTTGTGAATCTAGTTTATTAACCATCTGGTCAATAGAAACGTATAAATTATCACTTTCAGCTTTAGCGAATAAATCTGCTCCACTGATATGAATAGTTGCCTCGGCTTTTTGCACATCCTTTTCAACTCCCAAGACCATATTAATGTTGATCAAGTGATCGAAGTGATGTTTAATTTTAGATAATTTTTCAATAGAATGTTGCTTGATTGCCTCGGTGATATCGAGATGATGACCAGAAATACTTAATTGCATAAACGCTCCTTATCAGATTAAAAAATATTCAACTTAATTGTGACATAAACTTGAATGGATTGTAAGGTATTTGTCACCATTCACGGTAAATAATAAACACCACAAAGCTCTATTTGAGGTTATAATTACTCTTTTACTTATTCTATATTTAGGAGATAAACATGGACGCAGTTAGTCAAGAATCCAATGAATTAAGCGCAAAAAGAATCGCACTACAAAATACTTTTAAAGCTCATACAGATGAAAATGGTTTTTCATATGAAGAGTGGGTTAATCCACCAGCAGGTTCTTTCTATGAAGGCTACAAAAAAGAGTTAGCTGAAATCGATATCCAAATGGCACCGCCTTTACAATACCAATCATAATCAGAATTCTGATTGGTAATAAAAGCCCCGTTTGGGGCTTTTTTGTTTAGTGGCCAATTTAAAAACACACTAAAAAAATTATGTCTTATTTAATGTCAAATTATGCACCCCTTGAAGTTACCTTTGTTAAAGGTGAAGGCTGTTACCTGACAGATACTAAGGGTGATCAATACTTAGATGCTTTATCAGGTGTCGGCGTGGTTGGGTTGGGTCATTGCCACAAAGACATTACAGCTGCTATCCAAATACAGGCTAGTACACTACTACACACCAGTAACTGGTATCACATTCAACACCAAGAAACCTTGGCCAAAAAATTATGCCAATTGGCCAGTATGGATACCGCTTTTTTTGGTAACTCTGGTGCTGAGGCTAATGAGGCCGCTATCAAGATTGCCCGTTTGCATGGGCGGGCTAATAATATTGATAACCCTGTTATTCTAACAGCTAACCAAAGTTTTCACGGTCGCACCATGGCGACCCTATCAGCTACTGGTAATGAAAAAGTACAAAACGGCTTTTCGCCTTTAGTTAGTGAGTTTATCCACGTTGACTTTAACGATATTGACGCCATTACCGCACATGTAGATAATGCCAATATTGTGGCGATTATGTTGGAACCTATTCAAGGTGAAAGTGGCGTGATTATTCCAGCTGATGATTACCTTAATCAAGTACAAGACATTTGCCAAGCTAATGACTGGCTGCTAATACTTGATGAAGTGCAAACAGGCATCGGCCGTACTGGTAAGTTATTTGCTCACGAGTATAACAACATCACCCCTGATATTTTAACCCTAGCCAAAGGCCTGGGTAATGGCGTGCCAATTGGTGCTTGCCTGGCTAAAGGCAAGGCGGCCACCTTATTTCAGCCCGGTTCACATGGCTCTACCTTTGGTGGCAACCCTCTAGTTTGTCAAACAGCGCTGACAGTGCTTGAGGTTATTGAAAAAAACGACATTCTTTACAATGCCGTACAAATGGGTGAATATTTAGTATCTGGCTTTAAATCAAAGCTAATGAATTCAGACAAGGTGGTAGAAATACGTAGCAAAGGCTTAATGCTAGCCATTGAACTTAACCAAGATTGTTCAAGCTTATTAAAAGCAGCCCTTGATAAAAAACTACTACTCAATATAACCGGGCAATCAATTCGTTTGTTGCCACCATTAATTATTAACAAAGCCGAGGCTGATAGCATTATCAACACGGTCTGTGAGCTAATCGATACCGTATAAACGGAGATATCAACATGACAAAACACTTTATCAATCTAGACGACTTATCTAATGATGATTTACAACAAATCATTGATCAAGCCATTGCTTTAAAAAAACAGCATAAGGCTGGTGAGATTTCTAATACCTTAAAAAATAAAACCTTAGCCATGATTTTTGATAAATCATCTACTCGTACTCGAGTTTCATTTGAAACAGGTATGACACAACTCGGTGGCCATGCTTTATTTTTATCAGACAAAGATATTCAGCTAGGTCGTGGTGAGCCCATTACTGACAGTGCGGTTGTTATTAGCTCAATGGTTGATTGTATTATGCTGCGCGTTTCATCGCACGCAGACATTAATACATTTGCTGATTACTCATCGGTGCCTATTATTAACGCCCTATCAGATGAATCACACCCATGTCAATTACTGGCTGACATGATGACTTATCAGGAGCATAATGGCTCGATCAAAGGCAAAACAGTAGCCTGGATTGGTGATGGTAACAACATGTGTCACACTTATATGCAAGCAGCTAAAGCTTTTGGCTTTACGCTTAATATTGCCACACCTAAAGGTTATGAACCAGATCAAAGTTTTGTTGATCAGTACACTGATTACATCAACTTATGCAAAGATGCTAATAGCGCTTGTAACGATGTAGATTTAGTGGTGACTGATGTTTGGGCTAGCATGGGACAAGAAGCTGAACAGAAAAAACGCGAATTAGACTTTGAAGATTTTCAAGTCGATAAAAATTTAATGTCTCAAGCTAAATCAGATGCGGTATTTATGCACTGCTTACCCGCACATCGTGGTGAAGAAGTGAGTGCCGATGTGATTGATGGCAAACAAAGCTTAGTATGGGGCGAGGCTGAAAATCGCCTACACGCACAAAAAGCATTGTTGTTGTACTTATTAGGCTAAACCTTGGTTTGAACAGATAATTTGTCCATGGCTTGTTGGTAGAATTTTACACCACGCTCAATCTTTTCACGATCTCTAGATACACGCCAACGATTGGTATCACGTAGTGAATACACACAACCACAATACTCTTGCTGATAGAATTCTTCACGTTTAGACAATTCCAACATGCGCGATGAGCCACCCTGCTTGCGCCAGTTAAAATCCCAATAACTAATGTCATTAAATGGCTCAGCGGCGCGCGCACCACAACCATTGATTTGACTCATATCTTTCCAGCGTGAAATACCCAACGTTGATGAAATAAGATCAAAATCGTGATCTTGCGCATATTGTGCGGTCACTTCAAAACGCATATCAAAACACGTGGTACAACGCTCACCACGCTCAGGCTCATTTTCTTGACCTTTGGTACGATCAAACCAGTTGTCTTTGTCATAATCTGCATCAATAAATGGCATGCCAAGTTTTTGCGCAAAACGAATATTTTCCTCTTTGCGTAATTCGTATTCTTCAGTGGGGTGAATGTTAGGATTGTAAAAGAATATTGTTGTATCAATTTTTGAGATTGCCAATGCTTCCATAATTTCACCAGCACAAGGGGCGCAGCATGAATGCATAAGTAATTTTTTTTCGCCATTAGGGGTAACAAGCTTGGGGCGATCATAGCCTTTTAAGCTGTAGTCTACTTTAGACATGCTTTTATCTTTTTTAAAACTTCCCAGGTTTCACGCTTGAGTTTTTCATTCACTAAGACTTCACTTGGATGGTGTGCAATAAAATGCTGCTCAGAAGATGACTTTAGGTCTTTACTCATTAGTAACACTGTTTTAGCATTATATTGACCAAGTGTCCGGCTTAAATCATCGGCGTTAATACTGACAAAAATTACATCCTGTTGATGTAAACCAATGGCACCCAACATTTTTAATAAAAAATCTTGATACTTTCCAGCTTGACAAAATGAGCGCGAATTTTGAGTTTCAATGACCAAACACAGTGTGCTGGTTTTTTTCGCATCAAGATCTTCAAGTTTATCTTCGGCATACAAAAACCCGGGTACACCTAAAGCCTCTAAATAGCGTGATCTTAGTGCTTCACTCATATCTGAGGATGCGCCCTATCAGTAGCTGCCATAATTTTATTCAAACCATGAATATACGCTTTAGCACTGGCGGTAATAATATCTGTATCAGCACCTTGGCCATTAATAATGCGCCCATTATGCTCCAGACGTACGTTAACTTCACCCAACGCATCCGTGCCTTGGGTTACATTAGAGACTGAATATAATTGCAAATTTATCTCAAAATCCACCAATGAACTAATGGCGCTAAACGTAGCATCCACTGCACCTGAGGTTTTTGCAGTAGCGGTTTGTTCCTTGTCATCAACAGACAGAACAACCGTTGCGGTATTTTCTTCACCGGTTTCAGTGCAAACTTTTAAAGACACCAGTTTGATTGATTCACTCGCTTCAGTTTGTGTTTCTGATACCAAAGCTTGCAGATCTTCATCAAAAATTTCGTGTTTTTTATCAGCCAATTCTTTAAACCGTCTGAAAGCATCATTGAGGCTTTCTTCAGAGTCAAATTCTACGCCGAGCTCAGTTAGCCTCACCTTAAAGGCATTACGGCCTGAGTGCTTACCCATCACTAATTTATTAGTATTCCAACCAACATCCTCTGCGCGCATAATTTCATAAGTCTCACGGTGTTTTAAAACGCCATCTTGATGAATGCCTGCTTCATGAGCAAAGGCATTTGCACCAACAATAGCCTTATTGGGTTGTACGATAAAACCAGTCACACTAGAAACCAGACGTGACGCCGCCAAAATATGCGTAGTATCAATATTGGTATCGCAGTCAAACACATCTTGTCGTGTTCTCACCGCCATTACTAACTCTTCTAATGAAGTATTACCAGCGCGCTCACCCAAACCATTAATCGTACACTCGACTTGTCTAGCGCCATTCAGCACAGCAGACAAGGAGTTAGCAACAGCAAGCCCCAAGTCATTATGACAATGTGCTGAAAAGATTGCTTTATCTGAATTTGGAACTCGTTCAATCAGTGATTTTATCGTAGCACCAAACTGGTGCGGTATGTTGTAACCCACGGTATCAGGAATATTGATCGTGGTTGCACCAGCAGCAATCGTCGCCTCGATAATACGACAAAGAAAGTCCTCATCGGACCTACCCGCATCTTCAGGTGAAAATTCTACATTATCGGTATATTTTCTAGCGCGTTTAACAGCGCGAACTGCTTGTTCAACCACTTGATCTGGCGTCATATTTAGCTTCATTTTCATGTGAATATCACTGGTCGCAATAAACGTATGAATGCGAGCTGAATTAGCCCCTTTTAAAGCCTCACCTGCACGATCAATATCTTTATCTAGTGCTCTGGCAAGAGAGCAAACGGTTGAGTCTTGTACAGCATTAGCCACAGCTTGTACTGCTGCAAAATCACCCGGTGATGCAATGGCAAAACCTGCCTCAATTACATCGACGCGCATTTTTTCTAATACTTTGGCAATACGTACTTTTTCATCTTTGGTCATCGATGCGCCAGGTGATTGTTCACCATCACGAAGCGTTGTATCAAAAATAATTAGTTTGTCAGGCATATCAAGCCTCCTATGTTTTTATGTTGTTATATTCAGTTTTGAGGTGCGGGACTTTTCAGTCATACGCGTAAGTAGATTATGCCTTATGGCAATAATCGTAACAACAAAGACAAGAGAATGCTTTGCTTAAATCGAAAGGTTGTAACTTGATAAGTCATAATGCGCATTATAAAGCAATATTAAGCGTTTTTTGCTCGTTTTTTCATTTGACGCTTCTTCCTTACTTCAACCATGGTCATGATTAAGCCTGATACAGCATAAGCCAAGAAAAACACAAATAAAATTGCACTGGGCCATAAGGTTGTCACAATAATGATTAATGTCGCAATTAATAACAACTTGAAAGACGCCCTACCCTTTAGGTTGATTTCTTTAAAACTGTAATAACGAATATTACTCACCATTAGTACGCCAGCACCCACTAAGATAACCCAACTTACCAATGTTAGGTACTGATCATACTCGGTTACACCAATGCTTTGCTTGGTCCAAACCATGCCTGCAACCAATGCTGCCGCTGCTGGCGAAGGCAAACCTTGAAAATAACGCTTATCTTCAACACCAATCTGAGTGTTAAATCGAGCCAAACGTAAAGCACCAGCAGCAGTATAAACAAATGCACCTAACCAGCCAATTTTACCCAAGTCAGAAAACTGCCAAAAATACACCAACAAGGCCGGTGCCACACAAAACGAAAGCATATCCGCCAATGAATCATACTGTTCACCAAATGAGCTCTGAGTATTTGTTAGGCGCGCCACACGACCATCAAGCCCATCAAACAGCATGGCTACAAAAATAGCAATCGCAGCATCAGCGTACTGGCCTTTAGTAGCAAGAATAACAGCAAAGAACCCTGCAAACAAACCAAAGGTTGTTAAAACATTGGGTAATAAATAAACCCCTCTTTTTGCTTTCTTAACTGTCATATTGAGATTATAGCGCTAAATTGTTCAACCTGGATAAATAAAAATGCCCAACTGAGTTGGACGTTTGATGTTTATAAAGCCTTTCTAGTTTTTACTTTGATCGACAATTTTGTTAATCCAAGGCATCATCGATCTAAGCGATTCACCCACTTGCTCAATTTTGTGCTGACGCTGAACTTCACGACGTGCTGGTAAATCACCAACATTAGCTACAAACTCTTTAGCAAACGAACCATCTTGGATTTCGCCCAAAATTTTCTTCATTTCCGCTTTAGTTTCATCAGTTACAATACGTGGCCCACGAGTCACATCACCGTATTCTGCTGTGTTTGAAATTGAATAACGCATGTTAGCAATACCACCTTCATACATTAAATCAACAATTAGCTTCAGCTCGTGTAAACACTCAAAATACGCCATCTCTGGCTCATAACCTGCTTCTACTAGAGTTTCAAAACCCGCTTGAACTAAAGCTGTTGTACCACCACATAAAACGACTTGCTCACCAAATAAATCTGTTTCTGTTTCCTCTCTAAACGAAGTTTCCAAAATACCTGTACGACCGCCACCGATTGCTGATGCGTAAGATAATGCGATATCTTTTGCTGTGCCAGATACATCTTGTTGTACAGCGATTAAATCAGGGATACCACCACCTTTTTCAAATTCTGAACGCACTGTGTGACCTGGCGCCTTAGGAGCAATCATAATGACATTAAGATCTGCTCTTGGGGTGATCATTTCATAATGAATATTTAAACCATGTGCAAATGCTAATGTCGCACCTTCTTTAAGATTTGGCTCGATATTATCCGTATAAATTTTAGCTTGAAATTCGTCAGGCGCTAAAATCATCACTAGATCTGCCCATGCAGTTGCATCTTCAACTGACTTAACAGCTAAACCAGAACCTGTTGCTTTTTGTGCACTAGCAGAACCATCTCGCAATCCAACTACAACTTCTACACCAGAATCTTGTAAGTTATTTGCATGGGCATGGCCTTGTGAACCATAACCAATAATTGCAACTTTCATGCCTTTAATAATGTTTAAGTCTGCGTCTTTATCGTAATATCTATTCATTTTTTTCCTCTTTATGTTGTTAACCTTCTCTTTTCTGACAAACGCCGGTTACGCCTGTTCTTGAAACTTCTAGAATTTTAGATGCATCTAGCGAATCTAAAAATTCATTAATTTTTTTACTTTGTCCTGCAACTTCAATCAAATAAGTATCTTCTGACACATCAATAATCTTGCCTGAAAACTGATCAATTTGTCGATCAATGTCTGCTTGTGTGTTTGGATTAACGTCAATTTTAACTAATAATAACTCACGTTCAACATGCTCTGTTGCTGTCAAATCTACTACTTTGACTACATCAATGAGTTTTTCAAGTTGTTTTACAATTTGCTCAATGATATTATCATCACCAACACTCACAATTGTCATTCTTGACAAGGTAGGATCATTGGTAGCTGCCACAGTTAATGACTCGATGTTAAAGCCGCGTGCCGAAAAAAGCCCGGCAACTCTAGACAGAGCGCCGGCTTCATTTTCTAACATTACTGAAATAATATGCCTCATAGCTATACCAAGTTTAACCCTGAATCGTTCGTAGAAGCCATTTCATCGCGTCCTGCTAATAACATTTCATGATGTCCTGCACCTGATGGAATCATTGGGAATACATTTTCAGTTGGGTCTGTCAAAATATCGATAAATACTGTTCTGTCTTTTTGCTTGAACGCTTCAATCAGTGCTGGCTTTAAATCGGTTTCTTTTTCTACCTTGATACCAATATGGCCATAGCTTTCCGCCAACTTCACAAAATCAGGTAAAGCATCCATATAAGACATTGAATAACGCTTATCATAGAAAAACTCTTGCCACTGACGTACCATACCCAAATAGCCATTATTAATATTAATGATTTTAACGGGTGTATGGTATTGCAACATAGTTGACAACTCTTGTAGCATCATCTGAATACTACCGTCACCGGTGACACAGGCTACATCTCGATCAGGGTCTGCTAATTTTGCACCCATGGCTGCTGGCAAACCGAACCCCATGGTTCCAAGTCCGCCTGAATTAATCCAACGACGCGGCTTGTCAAATGGATAGTACTGCGCCGCCCACATTTGATGTTGACCTACGTCAGAAGTAACAATAGCCTCTCCTTTGGTCACTTCATACAATGCTTCAATAACTGTTTGTGGCTTAATCACACCTTGTTTGGTTCTGTACGCCATAGAGTCTACTGAGCGCCAGTCATTGATTTGCTTCCACCACGAGTCTATATTTTCTAATTTTTTAGTATCCAGGCTCTGAATAAGCGCCTGCAACACATCGTTCACTTGTCCAATAATAGCAACATCAACACCCACCACTTTACCAATGGTGGAAGGGTCGATATCAATATGAATGATTTTTGCGTAAGGACAGAATTTTTCTAAATTTCCAGTAATGCGGTCATCGAATCTTGCGCCCACAGTAATAATACAGTCTGAATCATGCATTGCCATGTTTGACTCGTACGTACCATGCATTCCCAGCATACCTAAAGACTGTTTATCTGTTGCAGGAAATGCACCCAAACCCATTAGCGTCTGTGTGATTGGAAATCCAGTATTGTGCGTCAGGGTTGTTAAGGCTTTACTAGCATTGCCAATCACGCTGCCACCACCTGAATAAATAATAGGTTTTTTAGCCTTTTCAATGATTGCAATTGCTTTTTTAATCTGCTCAGCATCAACTTGAACTTCAGGTTGATATGAGCGCATTTTTATCGTTTGAGGGTAACCCTCGTATTCAGTTTCAGCAATGGTTGCGTCTTTGGTAATGTCAATCAAGACAGGACCTGGACGCCCTGTTGTCGCGATATAAAAGGCTTTTTTAACTGTCTCAGCAATATCGTCAGCATTTTTAACCAAAAAATTATGCTTTACACATGAGCGCGTAATACCGACTGCATCAACCTCTTGAAAGGCATCACTACCGATTACTGGAGAAGGCACTTGGCCAGAAACAACCACCATTGGAATAGAGTCTGTAAACGCAGTGGCAATACCTGTAACTGCATTAGTCAAACCAGGGCCTGAGGTAACGAGTGCTACACCGCATTTACCACTAGTGCGTGCATAACCATCTGCAGCGTGCACAGCACCCTGTTCATGACGAACCAAAATATGATCAATTGCCGTACAAACATTTAATGCATCGTAGATATGTAGAACTGCACCACCCGGGTATCCAAAGATGTGCTTCACGCCTTCACTTTTCAAGCAATCAATTAGTATTTGCGCACCATTTAACTTCATCACTTCTTTGAAAGAATAAAAACCTTCAGATTATACCTAAGGTGCACTTAATACAACTATCAGTTTATAAGGAATTTTGCCAATCTTCGGAGTAGAATTGAATCGGAGAATCTTCAGATTCAAATGTTTCAATTGACCAAGTGTCTGGTCTTTCAAGAATGGCTGATAATAATTGATCATTTAATAAGTGGCCAGTTTTATAGCCTTCGTAATGACCGATAAGATTAGAGCCTAATAAATACAAATCGCCCACAATATCTAAAATTTTGTGTTTGACAAATTCATTTTGATAACGCATGCCATCTTCATTGAGAACATCGTCGTCACTGAGTGCGATGGCGTTATCCATACTCGCACCAAGTGCTAAGTTTTGTCGCTGCATCATCTCTACATCTTTCATATAACCAAAGGTTCTGGCACGAGAAATTTCTTTCAAATAGGACTGTTGAGCAAAATCAATACTGAGTTTTTGCCCGCTCTCTTTTACCTTCTTATGATCAAAATCAATTTCAAGTGTTACTTTGAACCCCTCATAAGGAGAAACTTGTGCCCAAGCATCTCCATTTTCAATTCTAACGGTGTCTTTAATAACAAAAAAACGCTTGTGCACATCTTGCTCTTGAATACCAGCAGATTGCACTAGGAAAATAAATGGTGCTGAAGAGCCGTCCATAATTGGCACTTCAAAGGAATCCAACTCTACCAAAACATTATCAATACCCAAAGCCGAAAAAGCACTCATGAGGTGTTCAACCGTAGAAACCTTAACTCCTTGGTTTTCAAGACCGGTTGAAAGCACGACCTCGTTAACAAAGGCGTTGTGTGCTCTAACCAACTTACCACCAACATCCATACGCCTAAAAACCACACCATGATCAGCCTCAGCAGGAATTAACGTCATGTTAACCACGCCACCACTGTGAATACCGATGCCACGTGCTTTAACGGTTTTTTTAATTGTTCTTTGTTTGATCATAAATATACTAAAGTTTTGTACTAAGGTGATCTCTAATTTTACTCAAAATACTTGTTTGTTTGTTTGTTTGTTTCCCTCTAAAGTTAAAATCAGACTCGTTAGGCTCAAACAATAATAATCCTAAAGCACAAGCATAAGCAGGATCTTTAAGGCTATCTTCAAATTGTAACTTTTTAGTTGTAATTTTATCAACATTAATACACCCAAGTTTAGTTCTAACAGTAACGCAGCTTAGCATTAGCATATCACAACCCTTAATCTTAGCACCACCACCCGCCAAAACAAAGCCAGATTTTAGTGAACGATCAAGTTGTTGAGATTGTAAAACTTTTTTAATTGAAGAAAATATAGTCGAATAAGACTGCTCAATCACTTCAACTAACGATTGTTGTGATAAGTAGTGCTCACTTTGATCAGGGTCATCATCGTCATTGATCTGTTGAAACGGAACCAATTTATCTTCTCGAATAGATTTTACTTGTGCATCCCCATACTCAAGCTTTAAACGCTCAGCCTCTTCAAAAGAAGTGTCAAATGCATAGGCAATATCTTCAGTAATTTGATCTCCGCCCTTTTGGATAACCGCACTATAAGTAATACCACCTTTAGTAAAAACAGATAAATTAGTCACGCCAGCACCTATGTCAACTAAACAAACACCATTATCTTTTTCATCTTGCGTAATATAGGCCTCACTACTTGCCATTGAGTTTAGTACAATATTGTTCAAACCAAATCCACTACCGTTGATACTTTGTTCGATTGCACTTACACATTGGTTAGATACTGTCACAATATGCATATTGACTTCTAAATTAGTTGCTGTTTGACCAACAGGATATTTAGTAACAACACCCTGATGCGTGGCCGAATCTTTGTCCAATATAAAATGATTAATAACACTACTAATAACTTGTTTATTAGTAGGTGTTGGAATACCGCAAGCATTTTTAACAGCAGATTTCACATTGCCTTCACTAACTTCATTTGTCGGTAGAAAGGTATGTCCATCTCGGTTAATCACGGTTAGGTGTGGGTCAGAGATATTTGTACTGACATTAAAGATACTTTTAATATCACAACTTAAACAAGCAACTTCTGCTACTTTTTTAATGGCCTGACTTGCTTGATCTGCATCAACAATAACACCTTTTTTGACGCCAGCCGAATCTCCTATAGCATGTCCAGTGACAGTGAACTTTCCATTTTCTTCATCAGCAAGCAAAACAACAATCTTACGACTGCCAATATCAACACTTACAATAAAATTACTATCAGCCATTCTTATTTTTTTGATCTAACTCTATAAATTCTAACCACTCATACAAATGACCTAATTCAACCGTGGCACCACTTAATAATCGTCGAAATTTCTTGGCATAGGGTTGTCCATGATACAAACCTAAAATATGTCGTGTCATTGAGCGGATCGGCACCCCTTGATTGCTTTGATTTTTCATGTATTCAATAAAGTCTAATAATACTTGTTCGCGACTCAATTTTGTTGTATTTTGTTTGTAAATTTTTGCATCAACATCACAAAGCAAATAAGGCTGATGGTAAACAACCCTGCCAAGCATGGTGCTATCTACCCTATCTAAATGATTCAGTGCGTCTTCTAAACAATTAATACCACCATTAATGCCAATGGTTAATTCGGGGAAATCTTGCTTAATTTGATATACCCAATCGTAATTGAGTGGTGGTACTGTACGATTTTCTTTTGGACTTAAGCCTTTTAACCACGCCTTACGCGCATGAATGATAAACGTATCACAGCCTGCTTGCTCAACCGTGGTAACAAAGTTAACCAATTCTTCATAACTCTCCATGTCATCAACACCAATACGAGACTTTAGAGTGATGGGTAAATCACTCGCTTGTTTCATGGCATCAACACATTCTGCCACTACTTGCGGCGTGTTCATCAAACAAGCACCGAAGCTTCCTGATTGCACTCTATCTGATGGACAGCCGGCATTAATATTTACTTCATCATAACCCCAATCTTGGGCAATCTTGGCACACTGTGCCATCTCGCTTGGATCACTACCACCCAATTGCAATACCAGCGGATGCTCATCTTCATGGTAGTCTAGTAAGCGCTTTTTATCACCATGTAAAATAGCCTTACTGGTAATCATCTCAGTGTAGAGTTGTGCTTGTTTTGACATTAGACGATAAAAATATCGACAATGTCGATCAGTCCAATCCATCATTGGCGCAACGCTAAATTTATGCGGATAGTTCATCGACTAAAGTCTGTATAACAAAATCAACACTACTAGCCACCACGGTTTCTCGATCACCTGAAAAGTGTTGAGTCTTAACGAAGTGCTTATCTTTAACGTAAAAACCAAAACACACCATGCCTACTGGCTTTTCTACTGTGCCACCTGTTGGGCCAGCGATACCGGTAATCGAGACAGCAATATCACTATGAGAATTTTGAACCAGACCATTAACCATCTGAAAAGCTGTTTGTTCGCTCACAGCACCAAACTGCTCTAAAATTTCAACATCAACATCAAGCATATCCATCTTTGCTTGATTGCTATAAGTGATATAGCCTCGATCAAAATAAGTAGATGAGCCTGAAACACTGGTTAATAAGGCAGACAAATTGCCACCTGTACAAGACTCTGCTACTGATAGAGTCAATGATTGATCGGTAAGGAGCTGACTTAAGGTTTGTATTTTCATTGCAATAATTTAAGGTGCGAGTGCCGCTTGTACAATCTCAAAAATATCATTCGATAAATCATCCGTGGCTAAAATAGCTTCTAGTTGTTGTTTTTGTAGTTCGCGTAATTCAGGTGTGTAACGCTTCCAGTGATTATAAATACTTACCAGTCGTGCCCCAATTTGTGGGTTAGAAGTGTTGAGCTTAATAATCACCTCGGTGAGTAATTCATAACCTTGCTGATTGTGAAACTGAACAAAATTACTGGCAAAACTACCAATGACACTACGCAATCGATTCGGCGTGTTAAATGAAAATAACGCATGCTGCATCAATTGCTTAATATCATCCACCCCATTTTCAGCTGCCAATGCTTGAGCAGCAAACCACTTATCCATTACTTGGACATCGTGCTGATAGAGTGTAAACATTTGTTGGATTGCTTGATCCTGATGCGAATTATCAACTGACAATAAGGCGTTAAAGGCAGCCAGACGATCACTCATGCAATTGGCTGATTCAAACTGATGATAGGCTAGATCAAACTCACCTGCTTTAACCAAATAAGACAAACAGGTATTCTTTAATGATCGATTACCTACCGCTCCTGGTGTGAGTTCAAACACATCAGCAGTGTTCAACCTATTGTAAATACTAAGTAAGACAGGCTTGAAACGCTGAACGATTTTATCAATAACCGCTTCTCGTTTTTGTTTGGCCTCAATAATATTAATCTCATCCATTTGCAAGTGAATCAATCGCTCTGATGGCAGAGTCAATAATTCACTTATTAACGCGTTATCGGTTTCTTTAGTCAGAATATTTTCAAAAGCACTAAACAATGCACCTTCATCAATCTGCTCAGGATTAAGTATTAATGATGACCATAACGCTTGTGCATTATCCCAACGACTAAATGCATCAGTATCATGCTCACATAAAAAGATTTTTTGCTCAGTATTAAGATTTGAAGTCAGTTTAATAGGTGCTGAAAAACCACGCAACCAAGATGGTGTGGGTTCATTTTGAATATCTTTGAATTCAAACGTTTTTTGATTTTGATCTAACACCAAAATACCTTGTTCGATCTCTTCACCTCGTTGATTCATCAAACCATAACGGATCGGTAAATAGTAAGTGTGCTTGCCCTCTTGTTTAAAAGTCGCTTTGTAAGTTTTTTGCTGGGCATCATACTCAGTGTTTACTTCAACTTCAGGCGTACCCGGCTGTGAATACCAAGCCATGAAAGGTTTAAAATCAAAATCATTGGCATCACTCATCGCAGCAACAAAATCATCAATCGTTACCGCTTGGCCATCATGGCGCTCAAAATAAAGCTTCATGCCACTTTGAAACCCTGTTTCACCCAAGAGCGTATGAATCATGCGAATCACTTCAGCGCCTTTTTCATACACGGTATAGGTATAAAAATTATTCATCTCTATGTACGACTCTGGCCTTACCGGGTGTTTCATTGGGCCGGCATCTTCGGCAAATTGAAACGTACGTAAGCCATTCACATCTTCAATACGTTTGATTGATCGAGAATGTAAATCAGAAGTAAACTCTTGATCTCTAAAAACAGTTAACCCTTCTTTTAAGCTTAGTTGAAACCAATCTTGGCAAGTGACTCTATTGCCTGTCCAATTATGAAAATATTCATGTCCAATTACCGCCTCAACATTAATAAAATCTTTGTCAGTCGCTGTGTCTGGGTTAGCCAATACATAAGTAGAATTAAAAATATTAAGACCTTTATTTTCCATTGCCCCCATATTGAAATCATCCACGGCAACAATCATATAAATATCTAAATCATACTCAAGGCCGAAACGCTGTTCATCCCATGCAAATGAGCGCTTAAGTGAATCCATCGCAAACTGAGTTTTGTCAATATTATGTGATTCAACATAAATCTTTAATGCGACTTCCTTGCCACTGATGGTGGTGTAAGTATCTTCTAATACGGCAAAATCACCCGCCACTAAAGCAAACAAATAACAAGGCTTGAGGCTAGGGTCGTGCCAGGTTACTTCACCCGGTTTTGAGCTAATTAAATTACCATTACTTAATAATATTGGATAACGCTTATGATCTGCCTTGATGTGTGTAGTAAACACACTCAGCACATCAGGCCTATCGAGATAATAAGTGATTTGTCTAAATCCGTGTGCCTCACATTGAGTACAAAAATTACCACTAGATTGATACAAACCATTCAGACTGGTATTTTTTTCTGGGTGAATGCGCGTGGTAATCTCTAGTGTGAACTCATCTGCTAAATCACTAATTTCTAGCCCTTCATCAACCAACTGATAATTAGGCTGTACACCATCAATCGAAATCGAAATCAATTCTAAATTAACGCCATTTAAAAATAAGCGACGCTCTTGGCTAGCCAGATTCGGATTTTGATAATAATGCACCTTAGATGAAACAAGTGTTTCATCTTCAGATAGGTCAAAGCTCAGCTCTGTAGTACGGATTAAATACGCACTCGGCTGATAATCCTTTCGATAAATTGCCTGGGGCTCTACAGTATTAATAACACAACTCCTAAAATTAAACGATAGACAACAAAAGGCATCAATCCAATACTGTCTAATAATTTAATAAAAAATACAACGGTAAAATAAGCACTAACAGCTGCAATTAAAAAACCCAGTATCAGCATAAGCCAATCAACCGATTGTGGTTGTTGATATAAATCAAAAATCATCAACATGGCTGAAAGCGTAATAACAGGAATGGATAATAAAAAGGCAAATTGAGTGGACATCTGTCTAGACAAGCCTATTAACAATCCCGCAGTAATGGTAATACCAGAACGCGATGTGCCTGGAATCAATGCCAATGCTTGCATGCTTCCAATAAAACCAACATCTAGCCAGTCAATTGTTTTCCTAACGGAAGCTCTTTTTACATTCACCAAAATGCCTAATCCTAGCAACAAACCAAATACTAATGTCGCATAGGCAATGACTTCAGTTGAGCGCAGAGTTAACTCAATAGTGTCTTTAAACGCCAAACCTACCAATCCTACCGGGATCGTGCCTAGCAGTATGCCCCATGCTAATTTAGATTCACCAACTGTTTGCACTTTAACAACGGAGTGAAAAAAATCAGCGATTAAAGTTTTTATAATCAATCGATAATAAAACACAATAGCGCTGAGTGTACCCAAATGCACCACCACATCAAACGCTAAACCTTGATCAGGCCAATCGGTTATCTTTGGCACTAAGATTAAATGCGCTGACGACGAGATTGGCAGGAACTCACTCAACCCCTGAACAAGTGCTAATGTAATTGTCTGAAAAAAATCCATGCTATTTTTATCGGTTTATAATTTATGCGTTAAATCTTGTTCGGTAAATCCTTTTAATTTTACCGATAGTTTTTTCGTCAATGCCAACACCTTGAAACTCTCCCCCATAGCACTGGGCAATACCAACTGCTTAACCTGCTGCGCCAAAGTAATGCGTCTATCTTCATCAGTTTCAGCTAATAAATACTCGTCAATCCCCAGTGAAATTAAAAATAGTGCTTGCGTGGCGTAACCAGCAATGTCAAATCCGCTGTTTTGGGCTTGATCGGCCATATCTGAAAAATTAACCGACGTGGTAATGTCCTGTTCACCCACATGCACAAAAGGATCATCACTGGCTTTATGCTGATAATAACATCTAAGTGTGCCTTCACCACGTTGTGGATGGAAATATTCATCTCGACCCATGCCGTAATCAATTAGCAGTACTAAGCCTTGCTCAACAATATCACTCAACGATTCTATCCAAGCCATTGCTCTTAGGTTTATCTCGGTGGTATAGCCTTGCTCAACTTCATTAGGCAATAAGGCCTTATCATCAATATAAGGCTGGTCAAATATCTGCCACTGTAATTGATTATCCTTGCAATCCACACCCAACTCAACAAAGCTTGTTTGTTTTTTAATTAAGCGTTTAGCTGGCATCGCATCCAAGACTTCATTAGCAATCACCACACCTGAAAAATGCTCAGGAAAAGTAGTTAGCCACACGACTCTATCGAGTAATTCTGGCAGAATTTTATTAATGGTTTCTTTTTGTCGCTGTTTGAGTTCAGCGCTGAGCTCAAGAATATAATATTTTTCTGGCAAATTATTAAGTCGGCCTAACTCAAATAAAATTTGAGTAGCCAATATGCCACTACCCGCACCAAATTCTAAAATACTGTTATTACCATCTAGCACCTGCATACATTGACGCGCTAAACAAAAACCAAATAAGTCTGAAGTTTCAGGGGCGGTAATAAAATCTCCTTGCTCACCAAACTTCTGTGCACCACCACTATAATAACCTTGTGCTGGATAATACAAAGCTAAATCCATAAATTCATCGAAACCTATAGGCCCAGCTTTTTGTATAATGGTGTTTTTGATTATTTCTTCAAGATTCATTGAATCCGTATTTTATATGAAAACAGCATTAATCACCGGCGGTGCACAACGTATTGGCGCACAGATCGCACAAACACTACATGACAATGGTTTCAATATCATTATCCACTATCGACACTCAAAACAAGCCGCTGAAGCGCTGGCTCAAGCCCTCAACGCTCAGCGAAGTGATTCAGCCGAGATTATTCAAGCAGAATTGTCTAGCCTTAAAGATATTCAAGCGCTAAGCCAGAGCATCGATCAATTAGATGTTTTGGTTAACAATGCCTCAGTTTTTTACCCAACACCGGTTGAGGATGCTGATCAAGACACTTGGCATAACATTATGGACACCAATGTGATGGCGCCTTTTTTCCTATCGCAATCACTAACAAACACTTTAAGAAAAACTTCAGGCTGTATTATCAATATCATTGACATCCATGGTGAGCGTCCACTCAAAAATCATGCAATTTATAATATTTCTAAGGCTGGCATTGCAATGATGACCAAATCCTTAGCCAAAGAACTGGCGCCTGAAATACGGGTTTGTGGCGTCTCTCCTGGCTCGATTCTTTGGCCAGAAAATGAAGCCTCATTAACCGATGAGCAAAAAAATAAAATGCTAAACAAAATTGCCTTGGGTAAACAAGGGAGTGCGACTGACATTGCTAATACCGTTTTATTCCTAGCTAACTCTCCCTACATCACCGGACAAATTATCAGTGTTGATGGTGGTCGAACATTAAATCAGTAAATGCGCAAAGAAACATTTTTGTGATATAATTAAGCGGCTTGATGTTTAAGTGCATCAGCAACAAGAATTTTTTTAAACGTTTTTGTACTAAAAGAAATACCACAAAAACTACGATAAATATTTAGGGCTTTTTTTTGCCACATATAGAGTAACACAATCATTTATTATCCATTATCGGTAATAAAGAGAAATAGGGTATAAACCCTTTAAGGAATAGGTTTTTGAATCATTTATGAATCAAATAAATCACATTTTAATGTCAATTCAGCACGTGTGTGTTGAGCCTCTATACGTGGAAAAAAGTCCATCAACAGGACTAAACCATGAACCATATTTTAATCAATGCAACTCACAAAGAGGAGATCCGAGTTGGCATTGTCAAGAACAAAAAACTCACTGATCTCAATATAGAAACCAGCCTTAATCAAAAAAATAAAGGCAATATTTACAAAGGGAAAATCTCCCGAGTCGAGCAATCTTTAGAAGCTGCTTTTGTTGATTATGGCAAAGAAAGACAAGGCTTCCTACCCTTTAAAGAAGTTGCAGAAAGTCTCTATAACGGTGCTAAAGCCAAAGGTGACAAACTCACTATTTCCGATGTTCTTAAAGAAGGACAAGAGATTATTGTCCAAGTTGAAAAAGAAGAACGTGGCAACAAAGGTGCTGCTCTAAGTACTTACATCAACCTGGCTGGCGCTTACATGATCCTAACGCCAAATAATCCTAAAAGCCATGGCATTTCAAGACAAATCACTTCAACAGAAAGACAATCGTTAAAAGAAGTTATTCAAAAAATTACCATGCCAGAAAACTCTGGTTTGATCATTCGCACGGCTGGATCTGGCAAAAGTTTAGAAGAGTTACAATGGGAGGTTGATTACTTATCAGAGTTATGGAGTTCAATTAATAATGCTGGAGAAAAACGCTCAGCACCCTTCTTAATTTACCAAGAAAGTGACATTGTAATTCGCACCCTGAGAGACTACTTACGTGAAGACACGGATAGTGTCGTTATCGATGACTTAGAGACTTTTCAAAATGCCAAAGAATTTGTTAGTTTTGTTTTACCTCATTATCTAGATCGCATTAAATTCTTTGATGTTTCTGAGCATTCTTTGTTTAATCACATGGGTGTTGAAAACCAAGTCAGAAGCGTGTTTAATCGTGAAGTATCCTTACGTACAGGTGCAACCATTGTTTTTGATACAACCGAAGCGCTGACAGCAGTTGACATCAACTCTGCTCGTGCGACTAAAGGTTCTGATATTGAAGAAACCGCTTACAACACCAATCTAGAAGCTGCTAAAGAAATTGCTATCCAATTACAACTACGTGATATTGGTGGCCTAGTGGTTATTGACTTTATTGATATGTCAACTGAAGAGCATCGAAAATCAATTGAAAAAGCCATGGAAAATGCCACAAATTCAGATCGTGCACGCATCCAAATTGGCACAATTTCACAATTTGGTTTGCTCGAAATGTCAAGACAGCGCTTAATGAGCTCAGTCACTGAATCAGTCGAAAAATCTTGCCCTCAGTGTCATGGTAGCGGCTCCACGCCAACAGTACCAAGCTTGGCATTAACCGTACTAAGACAATTGGAAGATGGTTGCAACGCTTCCAGCCAAACACAGCGTATCACCATTCAATCCAGTGTTGATGTTATCACTTATCTACTTAATGAAAAGCGTAGTGATATTGCCCGATTAGAAAACAAGCATGAAATTAAAATCACGCTATTACCTAATCCTTATATGCAATTCCCTAACTTTAATATCACTAAACAAAAAGGTGATAAAAAACAACAACACAAGAGTTACCAAGGCATCTCTAAGCCTCAATATAATTTATCTGAAAATGGTTTAACCAATACAACTGAAGATCCGGCCATCGATATGAATCGCCCAGCGACGCGTGTTCCTGAAAAGAAACAACTCTCATTACTTGAGAAGATTAAAAAGGCACTGTTTGGTGCCAAGAAAAAGAAGCCTAATAAAAAACGCCCTAGTCAAAATAATCAAAATCGTAATAGGAATCGTAATAGGAATCGTAATAGGAATCGCAATAAAAACCAAAACAAAGGGCAGGATAACAGCGAAAACAAAGGACAAAACAAGCCTCAAAATAAAAATCAAAAGCCGCAAAACAAGCCTCAAAATAAAAATAAAAAGCCGCAAAACAAGCCTCAGGAGAAAGCAGCAGAAAAAGCTAAGTCAAACCCACAAAATAAAGCTCAACAAAAGCCAAAGTCTGAAGCAAAACCCAAGTCTCAGGAAAAACCTAAGACTGAAAATGCAGCATAATGATGGATCGTTATGGTGTTTTTGGTAATCCAATAGAGCACAGTTTATCACCCATCATTCATACCCAGTTTGCCAAACAAACCGGGTTAAACATTCAATACGATAAGATTCTAGCGCCCATAGATGACTTTGCACACAGCGCAAAGTCTTTCATCGATCAAGGCGCTAAAGGTTTTAATATTACTGTACCTTTTAAAATAGAAGCCTTTAATCTGGCAACTGAACTTAGCCTTAATGCTCAAACTGCAGGTGCAGTAAACACTATCAAAGTCGACGGCAATAAACTTATTGGTGAGAATACAGATGGCATCGGTCTGGTTAATGACTTAACCAAAAACCTGAACATTGATCTTAATAATAAAACTGTACTAATTCTTGGTGCAGGTGGCGCTACGCGAGGTATCTTATTACCAATACTAAAGCAACAACCTAAACGCCTCATGATTGCCAATCGAACGGCATCTAAAGCTAAACAATTGGCACTTGATTTTTCTAGTTATGGAAAAACTTGCGGTTTTGGTTTAGACAAAATTAAAGACGCACCAGTTGATATTATTATTAATGCTACCAGCGCCTCACTAGATGGGCAAATGCCAACCATTGCCAATGGCGTGGCTAATGGTGCCATTTGTTATGATTTGATGTATGGCATGCAAACACCGTTTATGGATTGGGCAAAAGTCAATAATGCCAAAATGATTGTCGATGGGTTAGGTATGCTAGTCGAACAAGCAGCAACGGCTTTTGAATTTTGGACCGGTAAACAACCCAACACCCAAGAAGTTATTAAAAATCTACGGCGCTAAACGCTCTATTACCCAATTATCAGCTTCTTTTTTATAAACAAACCGATCGTGTAATCGATTTTCTCTACCCTGCCAAAATTCAATGGTGTGTGGCACCACACGATAACCACCCCAAAAATCCGGCAAGGGTACTTCACCTTTGTTAAACTTGGCTTTCATAGATTCAAACTGAGTTAACAATACTTGTCTAGATGACAATTGTGAGGATTGATTAGATGCCCAAGCACCAAGCTGAGAATCTTTTGGACGTGAAGAAAAATACTTAATAGAATCAAACGTTGATATTTTTTCAACCACGCCAGAAATCTTTACTTGTCTTTCCAGGTCTAACCAAGGAAACAATAACGCCGCTTTTGGGTTACCTGTAATTTGTTTTGATTTCTTAGAATTATAATTAGTAAAAAATACAAACCCTTGCTCATCAAATGATTTTAATAATACAGTCCTAATACCAATTTCATCACTGTCTGCGGTAGCAAGGCTCATGGCATTTGGTATAGTCAACTCTGCTTGAGTTGCTTGCTCTATCCAGGCTTCAAATTGCACAAATGGATTGCTATTAAGCTCAGCACGCGTTAGACCATTACTAGTAAATTCACGTCTTAACTTTATCAGATCAACACTCATGCTTTAAAAGGGGAGGAACTTGTTTTTCTTAGCTTCGGTTAAATGATTTGAAATCAAATACTTAATCGGTGGAAAATGCTCTGCAAACTTAAGTACAAATCGTCTCACTTGTTTAATCACTGGTGCATCATTGGTAAATAAAGCCACAATACCATTGGTACCAAAAAACATCAATCGGGTTAAATTAATGTGCTTTTTCTCAAACAATTTAAGCAATGATGCTGAGCCAATATCTTGCCCATGAGCACAGGCCTCTTTAATTAATGTTGCTAAGATATCTTGCCCTCTTAAACCTAGATTAAACCCATGCGCAGTCACCGGGTGCATACCCACTGCCGCATCACCGATCAATGCAAAACGATTAGCAATAAAGGTTTGTGCATGTACAGCTACCAAAGGGTAAGAATGGCGTTCGCCCGATTGTGTCATTTGTCCCAATTCACCTCTAAAATCTTTTGTTATTTTGGCGTTAAAATCTGTCTCAGACATATCTAACATGGCTTGAGACTTATCTGTAGTGACAGTTAAAACAACAGAAGAGGCATTGCCCACCATTGGCAATAAAGCCAGAGTTTGTCCATAATCAAAGCATTCTAAGGCAATGTTGTTGTGTGTGTTCTCGTGCTCCATTTTGGTTACGATCATCACTTTAGAGAAATCTTTCATCAGTGCAGGTATGCCCATTTTACGACGAATGCTTGAAAAACGACTATCAGCTGCAATCACCAACTTGGCATTAATTGTAGTGCCATCAGCAAATAATACAGCTGAATGATCTTCAAGATATTCCACATTGTCCACCATTGCTTCTGTCATTAAGGTGATATTATCAGCCTGCTTAACACGTTGATATAAAGCTTGTCGAACCTGGTAATTTGGCACTAAATAACCCAATGCCTCGATTGAAGAATCATCACTTTTAAAATTTAATAACGAAGGTGAGTCACCATCAAAAACTTTTGCTTCTCTCAAAGGTGCAACTTCTGCCTGGTTGATCAAATCCCAAACACCAAGTTTTTTTAAGATTTTAAGCGACAAATGTGTCAGCGCTATTTCCCTGCCGTCGGCTTGAGGGTTGGCGATGGCATCAATATTGGATTTTTCCACCACTAAAACCTTTACGTCAGCCCCTATCATCGAACAGGCAAAGCTAAGCCCTGCTGGACCACCACCAATAATGACTATATCGTACGCAGTTTGCATATTTAATTACAAAAAATTTGAGATAATAAGCCTATTATAACTATCCAAGCTTAGGGGCTTCCCATGATTTACGTTGTAATTCAATTTGGCTGTATTATTTATTTGATTATTAATGCAAGATTCGACCTTGTAGAATCATTCAGCGCATTACTAATCATACTTTCACTGATTGTTGGTTTAATGGCAGTTGTAAACATGAGACTCGACAATCTTAATATCGTGCCAACACTAAAAGATAAACATCAATTAGTTACTCATGGTATTTATCACTTTATCCGACACCCAATGTATACCAGTGTATTGCTATTATGTTCAGCACTCACATTGACTAATGCGCACAGCCTATCTCAGCTTGTTATGTTAATCTTGTTTGTTGACTTAATACTCAAGTCTAATGTGGAGGAAAAACTCCTTACTGAGCGTTTTAGTGCCTATCAAAACTATAGAAGTAAGACAGGGAGATTCTTACCTTTTATGTAATATTTTATGGTCTTGTTTGGCTTGTTTGTCCCCTTTTTTGGCCAGTTTTTTTAACCAATATTCAGCCTTTTTTATTGACTTTTTTACTCCTATGCCTTGCTCATACATTTGCACCACTCTACGTTGAGAATCGCTGTAGCCTTTTCTTGCAGCAGCAATCGTAAAGTTATAAGCCTTATTTAAATCCTTTTTAACACCCTGACCTTTTTCATAATGCCGAGCAATGTCTTGATAAGCAGCTAAATTACCTTGCTTTAAAGATTTTTGATAAAGCCGGTGTGATTGTTGATAATCTTGCTTAACACCTAAGCCTCGGTCATAAAGCCCGGCTAAAGTATAAACCACCTTATCGTTGCCGTTTTTCATGGCTTGTTGATACCAATCAAAAGCTTGGTCATGATCACGCGGCACACCCTGGCCTCTTGCAAACAAATGCCCAAGCTGGTATTGCGCTTGCGCATTATCTTGTTTGGCAGCTTTTAACAACCAAATGAAGGCCTGATTATAATCTTCGGAATCTAGATAAGCCTTTGCTAGGCGATACTGTTCATCATCATTGCCAGATTTAGCTGATTCTAAATGCCACTTAGAGGCAAGAATAGAATTTTTCTTTACCCCGTTACCCTGCTCATACATTAAAGCTAAATTTTGTTGAGCATCGGCATAACCTTGACTGGCAGATTTCTTAATCCACTGATGGGCAGTTTTTAGATTACGCTCCACCCCAATACCCAGGTAATACATACTGCCTAGATAATACTGTGCTTTAGCGTTGTTTTTATCAGCAGATTTTTTTAATAGGTCTATACCCTTCTTGTCATTTTGCTCTATACCTTTACCTTCGATATGCATAAGGCCTAGAGCAGTTTGCGCATTTAAATTACCAGCCTTGGCAGCATATAAAAAGGCACCAAAAGCTTTAATATAATTTTGCTCAACACCATCGCCATAATAGTACGCTTTACCACGCTCATAAAGCTCAGCGTTCGCCAATATAGCATTACTGAACAATAATAAAAATAACAACAATAATCTCATGGCGTAAATTGTATACGAGAAGTTAGAACGATTGAAAGTTTTGGTAGTCACGGTCAGATTTGAACTGACGACTTCCAGCATGTCATGCTGGCACTCTAACCAACTGAGTTACGCGACTATAAAGAATATTGTCAGCAGATATGCCAACAACGAACGAAATTATACCCGCAAGGGGGTATAAAAACTAGAAACAAGTTTTGATAATATCTTGAATATTGCTGGCTGCCACGTACGGATCATCAGCATTTTTAATGGGGCGACCGACCACAATATAATCTGAACCTGACTTAAACGCCGTAGCCACATCAACCACACGTTTTTGGTCATCATCATTTGCTACCGGGCGAATACCTGGCGTTACAGCGATGAGTTTATTATCAACATATTCTCTTAAAAACGGCACTTCAAGACCTGAAGAAACCACGCCATCACAGCCTGCTTCAAAAGCACGCTTGGCACGAGAAATCACCAAATCTTGCACATCACAATCAAAACCTAAATCGTCTAAATCACCACGATCAAGACTGGTGAGTGCGGTTACCGCTAAGATTTTAAGATCACCTTTATTCTCAGCGGCTTTTTCCATTAATAACTGATTGCCATGAATGGTGGCAAAGGTTGCACCCGTATGGCTAAGGCGAGCAATGGTTCTACCAACCGTTTCTGGCACGTCAAAAAATTTAAGATCAACAAAGACTTTTTTATCTTTGGCAATTAACCAGTCCATCAATTGAAAATATTGGCCTGTCATTAATAATTCCATACCAATTTTGTAAAAAGTTACACTGTCATCTAATTGATCAACCAAAGCTTTTGCCTGATCTACTTCTGGAACGTCCAATGCAAAAATCAATCTATCTTCAAGTTTAATATCTTTCATTATTGTCCTTTGTTAAAACACACTGCCACCAGAATAACCATTTTCATTGGCCTTTCGAATCCAATATTTTGATTGCTGAATGTCTTTATCAACACCTTTAGCCAATGCATAAAAAATGCCCAAATTATACTGTGCTTTTGCATAGGCTTGATTGGCAGATTTTTGATACCAAATAAAAGCTTGATCAAGATCCTTATCGATTCCCATTCCTAACTCATACATCAACCCTAATTCATATTGAGATTGGGCATTACCTTGATTTGCAAGCGTAATTATCTCTTGAGGATTTGATTTTTTTGTCACGGACAAAAATTATTCAGGTGACACTCTCACTCTAACTTTAACAGTGTCGGCATAAGGTTTGTTCTTAGTAGTGTAACTGTAAGTACGGCCATCATGAACATACTCAACTAAGTAATGACTTAAACGACGTTCTGACTCATTCCGATATTTAGTTTCACAAACCTCTCTACTGACAATTCTTCCAGTTTTAGATTTGGCTAATTCATCATCGTGCGCCAAGGATGCGCCTAGCAAAGTGCCTGCCACAGTTGCCGCTTTTTTACCCTTGCCTTTACCAAATTGGTTACCAATCAGGCCACCTAAAATACCACCTATGATTTCATTAGTTGCAGAATTATCACTTGAACCTCGGTAAAACTCTTTAATATAACAATCTTGGTAAGGCTCTCTTATGGTGTGAGTACGATAAACTTTTTCAACAGAAACTATTGTAGCAATATCCGTGTAACTGCCTGCAAAAGTCAACTGTGTGGCAAATAGTAAAGGAAGTACGATTAAATTTTTTTTAGTCACCTTAATGCTCCGTCTTTTTATAAATTAATGTAGCATACATTCTACGCTTATCTTTAAATTTATTATATGAATTCAACCACACTTTTCTACATTCACGACCCAATGTGCTCTTGGTGTTGGGGCTTTAGTCATACTTGGAATAAGGTTAAAAATTCACTACCGAGTGAAATCAATGTTCAATATATTCTTGGAGGGTTAGCGCCTGATAGCAGTGAAGTCATGCCTAATGAGATGCGGGAATACATCCAAATGAATTGGCACAAAATTGAACAAAAAATCCCAGGCGTTAGCTTTAATTATACTTTCTGGGATAGTTGTACACCTAAACGCTCTACCTACCCCGCTTGCCGTGCAGTGATTGCCGTTAAAAATCAAAATACTGAATTAGAGCAAACAATGGTCAAACTTATTCAACAAGCTTATTATTTAGACGCCAAAAACCCTTCAGAAGATGATGTGTTGATTTCATTAGCTAAGACGCTTGACTTAGATATAAAGCAATTTACTCAGGACCTAAATTCTGAACCAACCCAACAGTTGTTATCAAACGATATTGCACTAATGCAATCAATGGGGGTTAGTAGCTTTCCATCATTGGTATTACAAACAACAAATAGAATTAAATCAATCACGATTGATTACAACAACCCAAAACTCATCCTAAATCAAATCATTACTTGAATTTAACACTCTATCAACCGATAATACCTCACTTGCCTTCGTAGCTCAGCTGGATAGAGCAGCCGCCTCCTAAGCGGCAGGTCGAACGTTCAAATCGTTTCGAGGGCACCAACACACACCAAGTCGGCGTACAATAAAACTATCAACAACTACCGGAGATAGTAATGAATAAAAAACTCGACACTAAAGCTGTTGCACTTGCTTTTGGCATTCTATGGTCATTAGGTATTCTCTTTATGTCAATCATTGCGTTAACATCTACAACTTACTTGCATAATATTGTTGATTTCATGTCAAGCGTTTATCTAGGATATTCATTAAGTCTTACTGGTGTTTTGACAGGCATGGTTTGGGCATTTTTTGATGCAGCAATTGGTGGCTTGGTATTCGCGTGGCTGTACAACAAACTAGCGAAATAAGCACTTAGCTAGGTATAATCAACGACATATTAATACTTGGGTTAACCCTATGTCTGGCAATTCTTTTGGAAAATTATTCACCGTCACCACTGCAGGTGAATCACATGGTGAGGCGCTGATTGGTATTGTTGATGGCTGCCCTCCTGGCATGGCACTGACTGAAGCTGACCTTCAAGGTGATCTTGATCTTAGAAAGCCAGGTACTTCTCGCCACACCACGCAACGCCGTGAAGAAGACTTAGTAAAAATTTTATCCGGTACCTTTGAAGGCAAAACTACCGGTATGCCAATTGCGCTAATTATCCAAAATACCGATCAACGATCAAAAGACTATGGCAACATTGCCAATACTTTCCGCCCTGGTCATGCTGATTACACTTATGATCAAAAATATGGTTTTAGAGATTACCGCGGTGGTGGCCGTTCTTCTGCGCGTGAAACTGCGATGCGTGTTGCTTGTGGCGGTATTGCCAAGAAATATTTAAAAGAAAGTCTAGGTATTGAAATCAAAGGCTATTTGTCACAACTCGGCCCGATTACCTTTGACAATTTTGATTGGAATGAAGTGCACAACAATCCATTCTTCTGCCCTGATGCGAACAAAGTTAAAGAGTTAGAAGATTACATGGATGCACTACGCAAATCCGGTGATTCGATTGGTGCACGTGTTAATGTGGTTGCTACGAATATGCCATCCGGTCTTGGCGAGCCAATCTTTGATCGCTTAGAGGCAGATATTGCTCACGGCATGATGAGTATTAATGCGGTTAAAGGTATTGAAATTGGCGCAGGATTTAACTCGATTACCCAAAAAGGTACTGAGCATCGTGATGCGATTACTATTGACGGCTTTAAATCCAACCATGCAGGTGGCACATTGGGTGGTATTAGCTCAGGCCAAGATGTACTAGTTTCAATCGCGCTTAAACCAACTTCAAGTTTGCGTTTACCTGTTGAGAGTATTGATAAAGAAGGAAACCCTATTGAAGTAATCACCAAGGGTCGCCATGATCCATGTGTTGGTATTCGCGCCACCCCGATTGCTGAAGCTATGTTGGCGATGACGATCATGGATCATGTGATGCGTCATCGTGCACAAAATACAGGGGTTAAATCCTCTACACCGGTCGTGCCAGCCAAAGCATAACACCGCTAAAAAATAAGGAAAAAAAACCCTATGTTGTTTACACTGATTAACAAGTACGCATCTGCAAACCCTAAAAATGATATTTTATCTGGCTTAACTGTTGCCCTTGCATTGGTACCTGAAGCGGTTGCTTTCGCTATAATTGCTGGCGTTAATCCGCTGGTTGGTTTATATGCTGCCTTTACTATTGGTTTAGTGACTTCAATTGCAGGCGGTCGCCCAGGTATGATTTCTGGCGCAACAGGTGCAATCGCTGTAGTAGTTGCCCCTTTGATTGCTTTAGTTCTTGAGCAAGGCGCTACACTTGCCCAGGCAACAGAGTATTTATTTGCTGCAGTAATCTTGGCTGGATTCTTGCAAATATTATTTGGCGTACTTAAGTTAGGTAAATTCATTCGTTTAGTGCCGCACCCTGTGTTTTTGGGCTTTGTGAACGGCATTGCTTTGGTTATCTTTGCCGGGCAAATCAAACAGTTTGAGTTAAAAGATGGTACATGGATTACTGGTGAACCATTAATGATTATGCTAGCTATTGCTGCAGCAACCATGGCGGTTATTCATTTCTTGCCAAAAATTACTAAGACCGTACCTGCAATCTTAGTTGCAGTCATTGCAGGCACTTTAGCAGTAATTACTCTAGGTATTGAAACGCGTACCGTTGGTGATATAGCTTCTATTAAAGGTGGTTTCCCGCCATTCCACATGCCAAATGTACCATTTGACTTAGAGATGTTAAAGCTGATATTTCCTTTTGCAGTCACAATAGCAGCAGTTGGTCTAATTGAAAGTTTGTTAACCTTAAATCTTGTTGATGATCTGACAGAAACTACCGGACAACCCAACCGCGAAAGTGTCGGCCAAGGTCTTGCAAACTCAGTAACTGGGCTTTTTGGTGGCATGGGTGGTTGCGCCATGGTGGGCCAGAGTATTATTAATGTCAAATCAGGTGGTCGTGGTCGCTTATCGGGTATTGTTGCTTCGCTTGCGTTATTAGCGTTCATTGTTTACTTATCTGAATATGTTGAAATGATTCCTATTGCTGTATTGGTTGGCGTGATGATGATGGTGGTGATCGGCACATTCCAATGGTGCACATTAAGGCTGTTTGGCAAGGTGCCAGTACTAGATGTCATTACTGGTATCTCAGTAGCGGTAATCACTTTATGGACTAGTGATTTGGCTTTAGCAGTCGTTGTTGGTGTCATTCTATCTGCCTTATCTTTCGCGTGGGAATCAGCCAGCAAGATTTATATTAAGCAAACTCAAAATGACAATGGTGATAACATCTATAAAGTTAAAGGCACCTTATTCTTTGCCTCAAAAGAACACTTTCAAGAATTGTTTGACCCTAAATCAGATACAGACAATGTATATATTGACTTTGAAGATGCTAGAGCATTAGACCACTCTGCTATTCAGGCCATCGACAAACTGGCTGAGCGTTACAGAAGAGCGGGTAAAACTTTGCACTTACAGCACCTTAGTGCTGAGTGTCGATTACTGCTTAAAACTGCTAAAAACTTGGTAGAAGTTAATATTTTAGAAGACCCTACTTATCACGTAGCAGATGACAAGCTGGCTTAATAACACTTGAAAATCTGCGCTAATATTTGTACAATATAACTATATTAATAAATGTTAGAGGCGGTATATGAACAAAATCTTACCAATCATCGCACTATTGACATCAACCCTGGTGAGCGCTCACGGGCCTTTTCAATCAGGTTTTAATAACGGCTTTTGGCGTGATTTTGACCAACAATTCCAACGACTGGATCATGAGATAAACCGACTACAATATTCGGCAAATCGTTTTAATTCACAATCAAGGCAATACTTTGATAAAGACAGTAATAGCTATGTGATTGAGATTAAGGTATCAGGTCTTGGTAAAAGCGATATAGATATTTCTACCAACAAGAATATGTTGATCATTAAAGGCGTAAGCAGTAGTGAGAAAACTTCTACCAATCGAAGTGCTCGATCATCATCAAGCTTTTCTCATTCGTTATCCATTCCTGGTGATGGCGACAAAGACAACATCAGTGCAGACTTTAATGACGGCGTTTTAAAGGTATCAATTCCAAAGTTAGATAAGCCAATATCACAGATTAAGAAGATTACTATTCAGTAGTTACTTACCAGGCTCATCACCCCAGAGTAGTTTGTGCATTTGCACTTGCATGCGTACATTAAGTTGCTTACTTAGGATCCAATCAGCCAGCTGTGTTGGTGTTATTGCATCAAACACCGGTGAGAATAAAACACCAGCTTCGGTTGGATATTGGTTAACAATATCAACACTCCAGTCAAAATCGGCTTTGGATCCAATCACAAACTTCAGTTGGTCCTTAACCTCAAGCTTGGCAATATTGTCATACTTGTTGTGCTTGGATTCATTTGATGATGGGGTTTTAACGTCCATCACAATTGACACGCCCGAATTTACAGCACCAATATCAATACTGCCACTGGTTTCTAATGACACTTGATAATCATCCTTAATCAGCGCATCTAACAAAACATGGCAATCAATTTGGGCGAGTGGCTCGCCACCAGTGACACATACATACCGTGTATTGTATTGTTTAACTTCAGCGAGTATCTCATCAATACTGAGCATGTTATTGCCTTTAAAGGCGTATTCAGTGTCACAATACGTGCAACGCAACGGACAACCAGTCAGACGTACAAATACGGTTGGTAGACCCACCTCACGCGCCTCACCTTGCAGTGAGTAAAATATTTCGTTAATGTTTAAATTGACCATCTTTGAGTTGTTTAATTTGGTTACGTACATCCGCTGCTTTCTCAAATTTTAATTCTTCTGCAAAAGCGTACATTTGTTTTTCTAATGCTTTAATCTCTTTGGCTAATTGCACCGGAGAAAGCTGCCTTTGAATGTTCTCATTCACCATATTATCGTCATTTTCTTGACTGGTGATATCGGTATCTAAGATATTAATAATTGGCTTCACCACGCCCTTCGGTGTAATGTTGTGCTTTTTATTATAAGCTTCTTGTCTTTCTCGACGTCTATTGGTTTCACCCATGGCACGCTCCATAGAGCCAGTGATTCGATCTGCATACAAAATCGCCCTACCATTCACATTACGCGCTGCCCTTCCCATAGTTTGAATCAGTGAGCGCTCAGAACGAAGGAAGCCTTCTTTATCTGCATCTAAAATCGCCACCAAAGACACCTCAGGAATATCCAAGCCTTCTCGAAGCAAGTTAATCCCCACTAGTACGTCAAACACGCCTAAACGTAAATCACGAATAATTTCTACCCGCTCAACCGTATCAATATCAGAATGTAAGTAGCGCACTTTAACACCATGATCGTTTAGATAATCACTCAGCTGCTCTGACATTCTTTTGGTTAAAGTGGTAACCAACACGCGCTCACCAACTTTCACACATTTGTGTATCTCGCTCAGTAGATCATCTACTTGAGTATCGACAGGACGTACATCAATTTCAGGGTCGAGCAGCCCGGTTGGTCTAACTACCTGCTCAGCAATCACATTTGATACCTCTAACTCATAAGCTGCAGGTGTAGCGGATACTAAAATGCATTGGTGTGCACGCTCTTCAAATTCGTTAAACTTTAAGGGGCGGTTATCTAGTGCACTCGGCAGGCGAAAACCGTATTCAACCAACGTGGTTTTACGCGCCCGATCACCCTTGTACATGCCACCTATTTGACTTACGGTTACATGCGACTCATCCAATATCACCAATGCATTATCAGGCAGATAATCCATCAACGTTGGTGGCGCTTCACCAGGCTTTCTACCGGATAGATAACGTGAATAATTTTCAATACCATTGCAATAACCCAGCTCACGCATCATCTCAATATCCATTTGTACACGCTGAGTTAAACGCTGCTCTTCTACCAATTTATTCATTGATAACAATTCTTTACGTCGCACTTTAAGCTCAGCCTTGATATCGTCTAAGGTATTAAGAACTTTAGACTTGGGAGTAACGTAGTGTGTTTGCGGGTAAATAGTAATACGTTGCAAAGATTTAAGCTTTTCACCCGTTAAAGGGTCGAACCAATACATTGCCTCAATTTCATCGTCAAACATTTCAATACGGATGGCCTGCTCTTCAGAATCTGCCGGGAAGATATCAATCACCTCGCCCTTAACCCTAAAGTGCCCTCGTATTAAGGTGACATCGTTGCGCGTGTATTGCATTTGTGACAAGCGTGACAAAATTTCTCTTTGGTTGGTCACCTCACCTACGCTCAGATGTAATAGCATTTGCATATAACTGTCTGGATCACCTAAACCATAAATTGCTGACACACTGGCAATAATGATCACGTCATCGCGTTCAAGTAAAGACTTGGTGGCAGACAAACGCATTTGCTCAATCTGCTCGTTAATTGACGAGTCTTTTTCAATATAAGTATCACTCGCCGGCACATAGGCTTCAGGCTGGTAATAATCATAATAAGAGACAAAATATTCCACCGCGTTATTAGGGAAGAACTCTTTCATCTCACTGTACAGTTGGGCTGCTAATGTCTTATTAGGTGCCATAATCAAACTGGCACGCTTAGTCTGCTTAATCACATTCGCCAGAGTGAATGTCTTGCCTGAGCCCGTTACGCCAAGTAGCGTTTGAAACTTCTCACCCGCATTCACACCATCCACTAAAGCCTTAATAGCTTTTGGTTGATCTCCAGATGGAGAAAATTGCGATTCTAGTTGAAATTTTTTACCCACTACGTGTAATTTTTCATTAACATAAAACCTTCGATTTTAAACAATTTAAAAGACAATGACAATTCTTTCGGATCGGGTTGGAAAAGTAAAACCTTCAGCCACACTTGCGGTAACCGCAAAAGCCAATGAGCTTAAAGCACAAGGCATTCAAATTGTACCCATGGGATCAGGCGAACCAGACTTTGATACGCCAGTAAATATCCAACAAGCAGGCATTGATGCGATTAAAAACGGGCAAACGCGCTACACTGCCGTTGATGGTACGCCAGATCTTAAAAATGCCATTATCGACAAATTTAAACGCGAGAACAACCTAGACTACTCAGATACCGAAGTGATGGTTTCATCCGGTGGCAAACAAGTCTTTTATAACCTCTGCCAAGCGGTTTTAGATAAAGGCGACGAAGTTATTATTCCAGCCCCTTATTGGGTAAGTTATCCTGATATGGTGATTTTGGCTGATGCCACACCAGTTGTTGTTGAAACCGGTTTAGAGCAAGATTTTAAAATCACGCCCAAGCAATTAGAAGCTAGCATTACCAACAATACTAAATTATTTGTGATGAACAGCCCTTCCAATCCAACAGGTGCGGTTTACACAAAAGATGAATTATTGGCATTAGCAGCTGTACTTCAAAAACACCCTCATGTACTCATTATCACTGATGATATTTACGAACACATTCGTTGGGGTGACGATGCCTTTATTAATATCGTCATGGCTAACACTTCACTTAAAGATCGCACCATCATTCTTAATGGTGTTTCTAAAGGTTATGCGATGACAGGCTGGCGCATTGGTTATGGTGCAGGCCCAGAAATTATCATTAAGGCCATGAAAAAGATTCAAGGTCAATCAACCTCTAACCCTTGTTCAATCGCTCAAGCAGCCGCATTAGAAGCCTTAAATGGTGATCAAAGCTTTATTGGCACCATGGTGTCTGCTTTTGAAGAAAGGCATGAATATATCGTTAATGCGCTAAACGCCATTGACGGTATTGAATGCCCAAGATCGCAAGGTGCATTCTATTCCTTCCCAAGAGTAGAAGGCTTAATTAAGCGTCTTGGTTTAAAAGATGATGTTGAATTATCTACCTATTGCTTAGAAGAGCTAAATATTGCCCTAGTACCGGGTTCAGCCTTTGGTGCGCCAGGCTATGTACGCTTCTCGTTTGCCACCAGTATGGAAAATATCAAACAAGCTGTTACTCGGCTCGGCAGTGTTTAGCTTTAAAAAAAGCATGTCATTTCATTTTTTAAGGTGTATATTGATTCATAAAGCATCTTGTTAATACCGTCATAAAAATGAAACATATAATATCAATAATTCTCTCAGCAATCGTAATATTGATTAGCCCAACACTCCACGCATTTCCAAATTCTACTCACAGCTTTCCAGTCAGTAAAGTATCTAATAATAACTTTGAAGATAGAGTTAAACCTTATGAATGGTACGAACAAAGATCTCAGCAAATGATGGAAAGAACTCGCCAAAGTGAAATTAGGTTTAACCAAATTAAACGCGATCACGATTGGCACCGGTAAACTTAATCGTTGAAAATTAACCTAATACTTATTCTAGTAGGTTAATCAAGAAAATAATTATAATCCGTTACTCGATTCAGCAACATTAGATAGTCTCAACACTAAGTTGTGCTTTAAAACACAAGATACTTCTTTCGCCCTCCCCCTCAGCGCTGAGTGGTTGTTATAGATAATTTATTCAAAAAAATATCTATTTATTTCCTTTTATACTTTTTTGCCTTTTTTACAGAAATACGGTGATGAAAGTCATTATTATTTTTTTGTGAATGTTGCAACTTTGGTGTATTACTTGCTCTAAAGTAAGGCACCAAACACTCCTCTCCATTACCTATTAAGTCACTGCGCCCCATTCGCTTTAACGCCTTTCGCAAGACGTCCCAGTTTTTAGGATCATGGTAGCGTAAAAAAGCTTTATGCAATTTTCGTTGTTGTCCACTGCGAGGGGTTTTGACTGATTCTGAACGTCGAGTGATTTTCTTTAGTGGATTTAATTCAGTGTGATACATGGCAGAGGCTATTGCCAGAGGGGTAGGAATAAAGGCCTGCACTTGATCAGGCTTGAAGTCATTACGTTTCAACCAAAGCGCTAGACTCAGCATATCTTCATCACTGGTTCCTGGGTGAGAGGAAATAAAATAAGGAATTAAATATTGCTCTTTTCCTGCCTGCTTAGAATAACGATCAAACAGTTTTTTAAATTGATGATAAGAGCCAATACCTGGCTTCATCATTTTAGATAAGGTATTTTCTTCAGTATGTTCAGGTGCAATTTTTAAACGTCCACCCACATGATGGGTAACCAATTCTTTGATGTATTCAGGATCCCGTACAGCTAAATCATAACGCAAACCTGAGGCAATAAAAATACGCTTAACACCTTTTAGATTGCGTGCGCGTCGGTACAATTTAGTCAGTGGCTTATGGTCGGTCCCCAGATTTGGGCAAATACCAGGATAGACACAGCTAAGGCGACGACAAGCAGTCTCTATCTTAGGATCCTTACATTGCAGGCGATACATGTTAGCCGTTGGGCCACCGAGGTCAGAAATATTGCCCTTAAATTCTTCATCTGTATCGCGGATAGTCTCAATTTCACGAATCACAGAGTCTTCAGAGCGACTTTGAATAATGCGCCCTTCATGCTCGGTAATAGAACAAAAAGTACAACCACCGAAACAGCCACGCATAATATTAATTGAAAAACGAATCATGTCAAAGGCAGGAATTTTCAGCTTGCCATAAGCAGGATGCGGTTTGCGCGTATAAGGCAACTCAAATACACTATCAAACTCTTCCATTGACAAGGGAATTGGCGGTGGATTTAACCAAACATCGCGCTCACCATGGCGCTGCACTAGAGCTCTCGCATTGCCCGGATTTGTTTCTAGGTGAAAGACACGTGACGTGTGTGCATATAAATAGCGATCTTTTGCCACTTGTTCAAAAGAAGGTAAGCGAATAACCGTACTTTCTCGTTTTAAACCTTTGGTTCGATGGTCAAAATCAATCACCTGAACCGCCCCCTGATTGGGGTCAATTTTACTAGGCTTGGTCTGGTTATTCTTATCGCCACAACCCTGCTTATCCTTAGCAGATGTATCTGCATAAGGGTCCGTTTGTGGATGAACCAAGCTCTTATCAGCATCAATTTCGCTTGAATCTAAAACTGTCCAGCCTTCAGGAATGCCTTGTCGCATATAAGCCGTACCACGAATATCAGTGATTTGCTTAATATCTTCACCCGCCGCAACCCGATGCGCAACCTCAACAACAGCCCGCTCAGCATTACCAAAAAGCAGTAAATCTGCCTTGGAGTCAGGCAGAATGGAACGGCGAATGGTTTGTGACCAGTGATCATATTGTGCAATACGCCTTAAACTGGCTTCAATGCCGCCAATAATAACAGGAATACCTTTGTAGGCCTCCTTAGCACGCTGAGTATAAACAGTCGTCGCACGATCAGGGCGTTTTCCCGCCATAGCGCCAGCAGTATAAGCATCATCAGAACGTGGTCTTTTCTCAGCCGTGTAATGATTCACCATAGAGTCCATATTACCCGACGCAACAGCGAAGAATAAACTAGGCTTTCCTAGCTGACGAAAGGCATCTGCAGAATGCCAATCAGGCTGAGAAATAATTCCCACACGAAATCCTTGAGACTCTAATAGACGACCAATAATCGCCATACCAAAACTCGGATGATCTACATACGCATCCCCGGTAACGATAATAATATCGCAGCAATCCCAGCCCAACTCATCCATCTCCTTGCGAGACATCGGCAACAATGGCGCAGGCACAAGCCCTTTCTTATGAGGCCAAAATTTGGGATAGGCATGGAGATTTTTAGGTGACAACATCATGATGTTAAATTATACAGTAACAAGCTAAATTATGAAAAATGGGCGCCCATTGGGAATCCAGTGTTTTCAATCAGACATAAAAAAAGCCTATCGCATAGGATAGGCCTTTATTTAATTGGCTCCTCGAGGTGGGCTCGAACCACCGACAAATGGATTAACAGTCCATTGCTCTACCAGCTGAGCTATCGAGGAATAAAAGAGAAATTATAACGGAATCTAGATTTGAGTCAATCTAAAAATCAGTTAATTTGGTGTTTTATTTGACTAGTAAGCGGGTGCAGGGAAATAGTTACCATTAGTAGGCACATAACCTAAGTAACCTTGTCTACCATAACCTTCAAAACGACCCTCGCCTCTTGTTTGACCACGGTTGTCAATCTGACCTTTATAGTATTGATCAGCATTACCTGTCGCATAATTTTTACCTTGACCAGTTAGACGATTTTGTAATTCGCCAACATACTTACCATCTGCTCTTGCATAACCAGTACTTTCGGTTTTGTTATTAGTTTTTAAATAAAAACCGATATCAGTATCATTTACCCAGTTATTGGCTGTACTCATTGGACCCCAATCAGCGTCTGAATTCATCGGACCCCAGTTAGTCATGCCGTCCATCGGACCGAAATTTGATCCCGAGTTAAATGGGCCCCAGTTAGAGCCTGAATTAAACGGACCCCAATTTGATCCCGAGTTAAATGGACTAAAATTAGAACTTGAGTTGGAATTAGAGTTAGAGCCCCATGGCATCCAAGAGTCAATTAAATTATCGCCACCATTATTAGTGTTGTTGTCCCATGGCATCCATGGTGATGCACTAGCAATGCTAGAAGCTAATAAAGTGATTGTAAATATTGTTTTTGTCATGTTGTTCATTTCATATTCCCCAAAATAAAAAATTGCTTTTGCATGTATTATACACTAATTATATTATGATTTTATAATATATTAACAATAGACGAAAAAAAAGAGGCGCTTAAGCACCTCTTTTTATTAACTAATTTTAAAAATTAATTATTTTGCAGCAGCAGGAGCGTTGCTTCCCGTGGCTGAAGCCATTGCATCTGCATAACCTTTAGCGTAAGCGTCTGCTTGGCCTTTAGCTGTTGCATCAGCAACACCTTTAGCGTAAGCGTCTGCAGTACCAGAAGCATTTGCATCGCCTGTACCAGAAGCAGAACCGTCAGCAGCGCCAGAAGCGTTAGTGTCAGTAGAGTTCTTAGTGTCAA